>Ga0070725_10001676_pt1 | contig 12090 bp, 8 predicted proteins | sample tdDd002_FD_69781 | JGI IMG/M metagenome (GOLD analysis project Ga0070725, IMG submission 69781) | Marine sediment microbial communities from the Atlantic coast under amendment with organic carbon and nitrate - tdDd00.2 | ecosystem: Environmental > Aquatic > Marine > Coastal > Sediment | place... | reverse complement strand
TGTTATTTGTCTTGTATTCATAGTAAAAAGATAAGAAATTAAATCCTTTAGGGTCACTCTTAAAGGTCACGGGTCGGATGTATCCGACGCCCTACATCTAGTTTGAATTACTATATTCAAATTTCGCTCATAATATAAGTTTCTTGTAGGGTGTCGCACATGTGCGATCCGTTTATTTACGTTAAGGGTTGCAATACATACCTATTACGCCTATTTCCAAAATCTATTCTATCAGACATTTCTTCAGAGAGTAGTGTGTAAGCCCTTAAGATTTCCTTAATTAATATCCGTTGAGATTATCATATCTATTTGATACTATTAATCTACTAAGACTACGAATGGAGATTTTATGAAAAAAAACATTCTAATCATCGAACCTTTCTTTTCTGGTTCACACGAAATATGGGCAAAACAATATCAAAAATACAGTTCCCACACTATAAAAATACTCAGCATGAAGGGCAAGTTTTGGAAATGGCGTATGTACGGTGGCGCAGTAACAATGGCAGAAGAATTTAAAAAACTAGATTTTGAACCTGATGTTATTCTTGCTACAGACATGTTAGACCTATCTACTTTTTTATCTTTAACGCGCAAAGAGATACCCCATAATGTTGAAATAGCTGTTTATTTTCACGAAAATCAGCTCACTTATCCATGGCAAGCTGAAAGTGTTGATAAACAAAAAAATCGTGATTTGCACTACGGTTTCATGAACTATACAACAGCACTAAATGCAGACAAAGTCTTTTTTAATTCTGAATACAACATGGATTCCTTTTATAAAGAAATGAAAGGTGTCTTAAAAGTTATGCCTGATTATAAACATAAAAATACCATAGATCAGCTTAGAGCTAAATCTGAGGTCTTACCAATTGGTATGGAATTGAGCAAACTGGACGAATGTACATTACCCGTTTATAAAGAAGATTTACCTCTTATCCTCTGGAACCACCGTTGGGAGTATGATAAAAATCCTGAGGATTTCTTTAAGGCTCTTTTCATATTAAAAGAAGAAGGATTACAGTTTAGAGTTGCTTTACTTGGTGAATTTTATGATAATTGCCCTCAAATTATTAAAGATGGTTTAGACATTCTTAAAGACGAAATTGTTGTATCAGGATATATGAAAAATCCAGAGTATGGTGCTTGGATGCAAGCGGCTGATATTCTACCCGTTACTTCGATTCACGAGTTCTTTGGTATAAGCGTTATGGAGGCTGTATATTGCGGATGTTATCCGATTTTGCCAAGACGTTTAACGTATCCAGAACTATTTGATGATCAAAATAATCCTGAACTTTTTTATGATACATTTGATCAGTTGGTAGATCTATTAAGATATTCAATAACACATTTGAATGACATACGTCAGAATAATTTTAGTTGTAAAGCTTCTATTTACGACTGGAGTCAGATCATTGAACACTATGATGAGGTTTTAGCAGATATTTAGAAATTACACTCATTATCTTCACACACCCTTCACAACTCCAAATTATAATGTGAATATGTTCTTAAAACAAAATATAATTACGCTTAAGTTAACCTTTGTCAGTTTATTGTAAGTTTTTATTCTTATAATTAATTTCAGAAGATAAAATTAAGCAATTGATTAGAGCACTATTCTCAGGAGGAAATTATGAAACAACCCATTCAAAAACTTCGCGCCTTTATGCAAACCATAGTCGCAGTTTTATTTTTTGCAGGTTTGTATATGGTCTTTAAAAAATATGTTTTTCTAGCTACATTACCCATTATGTTGGTTTTAGGACCTATCTTTTGCGGATGGCTTTGCCCTTATGGTGCTATTCAAAGAGTTACTGCTTGGTTGGGTAAAAAAACACTTGGTAAGCATTTCAATAAACTCATCTCAAAGGATGCCCATAAAATTCTTAAATACATGCGGTATTTGGTTGCACTCTTATTCATTGCAGTTCCACTGATCGTAGATTTCCCTTTAACTACTTTAATTACTTGGTTTTTATATGGTGGCATTTTACTCTCACTTACAACAGAGCGATTCTACTGTAAGTACTTATGCAAAGATGGTGCAATTTATAGCTTATTGAACTTGTTTAAGCTTAAGAAAATTAAACGGGACTCAGGAAAATGTGTAAGTTGTGGTAAATGCGACAAAGTGTGTCCCATGAATATTAATATTTCTGAGAAGAAAGTTGTTCGCGATATTGCTTGTATAAGTTGCTACAAATGTACAGGTAGCTGCCCAATTGAAGGTTCCCTACACACACAGCATAAAACGAAAAACAAAGGACTCATCATTGCTGCATGGTTGATTCCGATTCTAATTGTAAGTAGTCTGGCTTTTGCAGGACAAGTCTTCATTAAATCTAATCAAGAAACTGTAAGTATTGAGTCAGATGCTATAAGTAATGCTGAATCTGTAGATCCCAATGCAGAACAAACTACTTGGATGGACGGTATATACGAAGCAACTGTTAGAGCCTACAAATCGGGTATGACAGTCCAAGTCACTGTTACAGGTGGCCAAATAACTGACGTCCAAATCCCTTCACACAACGAAAGTCGTGGATACTATGAATATCCATTTAAAGTGATTCCTGAACAGATTATCGAGACTCAATCAACCAATGTCAACATCGTGAGTGGAGCTACTTACACTTCTCGTGGTATTATGAATGGTGTTGACACAGCACTTGAAAAGGCAATTACAACTTCTAAGTCGCAAGTTATTGAAAAGGATATACCTGCTGTTGAAGAAGTAGCTAACATTGACCCAATCGTTGAGGAAACTGTTGTAAATAATGAACCAGTGGTTGAAGAAGCAGTTGTTATTAATGAACCGGTCGTTGAAGAAGTTGTTGTTAGTAGTGAACCGGTAGTTGAAGAAGTTGTTGTTATTAGTGAACCAGTAGTTGAAGAAGTTGTTGTTATTAATGATCCGGTCATTGAAGAAGTTGTTGTTATTAATGAACCGGTCGTTGAAGAGGCTGTGGTTATTAATGAACCAGTGGTTGAAGAGGTTGTAGTTATCAATGAAGCGATTGTTGAAGAGACAGTTATGACCAAATGGATTGATGGAATTTATACAGCTACTGTAAGAGCTTATCGCCCTAACATGCAAGTACAAACAACCATTAAAGACGATCAGATTATAGATATTCAAATAGTAAGTCATCGTGAAAGTAGAGGCTATTACGAACGTGCCTTTGAACAAATACCCGCTTCGATTATAAGCACTCAGTCCACAAATGTGGATACTGTCAGCGGTGCAACATATACATCAAAAGGCATAATAAATGGTGTTAAAGAAGCTTTAAGTCAAGCTTTAAGATAAAAAACAGGCAATCCAATAACGGATTGCCTGTTCTATATTTTTGCTTCCTTTTAGCGATAATATCGAGGTGACTCCCCCCAGTATGCTTTAAACTTTCTACTAAAATAACTGACACTCGAAAAGCCCGTATCGAGGGCAATAGTTGTTATTGGAATTTCAGTATTTTCTATAAGGTCTCTCGCTCTCTGACAACGAATTTCATTGAGGTAATCTACAAAAGATTTACCCATCATCTTTTTAAAATATCGACAGAAATAATGTTTAGTAAACCCTGCTTTTTTTGCAACGTCTTCTAAACTGGTTTGAACATGATAATGCTCTTCTAAATAGATTAAAATTTCGTGAATCCGCTTCTGGTCTCTATAAAGTACAACATCTGCCTCCCCCTCCTTTAAAGCTTCTGTATAAGATCGGATAGCATCTAAAAACAAATAGAACTGGCCCGTTGTAATAAAACTTCCTTTTCCTTGGGTTCGTTTTAAAGATTCGATCATAGCTTTAAAGGGGGTTTGAATATCCCCTATTTTATTATTTAAGAAATCTTTTGCTTTGATCCATTTATGTTCCATTAAGTGTGGTAATAAGTGATGGGACTTTTCTGATGATACCTGTTTTATGAGAGAAGGATCAAATAACAAGACCCATTGTCCCTTTGTGCCATCGACCTCGTGCACATCATAACTGTTTATAAATACAATGTCTCCTGTATTGGCATAAAAGACCTCTCCATTTATTTGTACTTTTACCTGATCATCTAGTATATACAAGACTTCTAAATAACTATGACAATGCATAAAACTCTTGCAACATAGTTCTTTCATGGAGCTCTCATAATTAGGGTGGGTTAACACACCTATCTGCTTCATACCACCACTATCAGGTATGGGTAATACTTCATATACTTTTATTGGGGCAAACTCGTTTTCGAATGTTACAGTTTCCCAAAAGGGTTTCATAATTAAACTCCTACTCTAACCAAAAGTTAATATTGTACAACTATTGACTAATATTTGACTATTATTATATTCCCAAAGTCGATAACATACAAGTACAGTAACTTTATTAAAGGAGCATCCTATGACAACTCTTAAAAACAAATCAATTCAAAATCCATCTTTTTATAAAGCTGTATCAGCTATCGCAATTCCTATCGCTTTACAAAGTTTGATTCAAACCTCTCTATCCATGATTGACCAAATGATGGTCGCACGACTTGGTAGTTCGGCCATGGCAGCAGCTGGTCTTGGGAGTAGACCTTTTACAATTCTCTTCTTTTTGCTCCTTGGAGTAACTGGTGGTGTAGGTATTTTTGCTGCCCAATACTGGGGGAACAAAGAACCAGATAAGTTTCCTGACCTTATGCAACTGGGGTTCCATACTGGGTTAATTGTAGTAGCATTTGTTCAACTGCCCTCACTTTTGGGAGCAAGACCTATTATGAAACTCTTTACTACAGATTCTGAAGTTATTTCTTTAGGCGCTGGTTACATGGTAATCTTATCTTTTTCATTTTTACCTATGCTTTTAATAATGCTTTATAGTTCTGTGTTAAAATCGGCTGATATTGTAAAACTACCCGTCTTTGCAGGTTTTATCTCTGTTTTGTTTAATACACTGCTCAATTACCTTTTTATTTTTGGTCATGGAGGGTTCCCACAATTAGGTGTCAATGGTGCGGCATTAGCTACCGTCCTAGCACGCATTATTGAATGTGCTGTACTCATTGGAATGGTTCAATATCGTAACCTACCAGCTAAAGTTACTTTAAGAAAACTGATTACTTTAAACCGTCATCCAATTCTGGAAAAAGAGTTTATAAAAATGACATTCCCTCTTCTTTTAGGAGAACTAGTTTTTGTTTCGAGTATCACTTTTTACGCTGCATTATACGGCCGCATGGGAACTCAGGAAATGGCAGCCATGACTGTACTCTTCCCATTACAAGGGATTACATTTGGTTTGTTCTCAGGTTTAAGTACGGCTGCTGCTGTTCTTTTAGGGCAACATCTTGGAGCAGGAAATTTACTTATAGCTCGAAATTATGCTTTTAGGTTTTTAAAACTTGGTTTTCTCTTTACTGTGGTTTTATGCTTACAATTTGCCTTAATACTACCTATTTATTTAAAATGGTTTAACTTAGAACCATCCATTTATCAAATTGCTTGGCAATTGATTCTAACATCGTTGTTCTTTTTACCTATTCAGGTTACCAATATGATTATTGGTGATGGCGTTCTGAGAAGTGGTGGTCAAACTACCTTCTTACTTAAAATGACATTGGTTACCCTTTGGGGAATAGGCGTACCTCTTGGTATCTATACTGCTTTTATTCTTAAGTTACCTTTATACCTTGTCTTTGCAGCCGTATCATTTGAAGAAATTATACGTATGGGTATGGGCATTTACAGAACCTACTCAAATAAATGGCTTGTTCAGTTAACTTGACTACTACATTCATCCTCATAATAAATGTAAAAAGAACCTTGAAGGAGATTAGTTTAATCTTTCCTTTAAGGTTCTTTAACTTGCTACTTCAAATATTTATCTTCAATGCTTTTAAGTGTTCCGTCATCTTTCATCGATCGAATTGCTACGTCAATCTTATCTCTTAAGTCAGTTAAATCATGTACTTTAGAGTACCCTATTCCCGTAGGATTAATGTCAATGGGTGGTTCCCAAACTTTAACGCTGTCTACGATGCCCCTCTCTCTCATTTTAAAGAGTACGACAGGTTTATAGTCCATAATTACATCTACACGTTCGTCTATTAATCTGTTTAATAGTTCATCACTGGTAGAAGCTTTATCCAAATTTAGCATATCTGATTCAACAGCTGTTCTATAATTGATGCCAAGAGCGTAATTCCGTACAACACCTATAGTTAAATCCTGTACATCACTAATATTATTTTGATATGGAATTTCTACATTTTTTAATGTAACTAAGTTAATATCATATATCCCAAATGCTTCTTCTGAAAAATCTAAGAATTCTTTTCTTTCGTCAGTAGGAGATGCATCTAAGATTATATGAATACTTCCCGTTTTAGTCATTTCTAAAAGTCTCGCCCATGGATATTTTACAAATTCATAGGACTCATCAGAATAACCTATTCTCTTAAAAGCTTCACGCATCATATCAATGCCTATACCTTTAATTTTTCCATTTTCAATATACTCATAAGGTGGATACTCTACAAATCCCACTTTTAATACGTCCTTTTCTTCTTCTGATGTTACTTCTACTTCTATTTGTTCCTTCTCATTTATAACGTTGTCTTTCATGCATCCAACTGTAGCAACAATGAATACAACTATAATTAAATATAATGTCCATTTAGTCATGAGGTCTCCCTCCTTAATTCCTCTTTATATGTATACCCCCTATCTTATTTTTGTACCTATAAGTCCTCAATGTGAATACACATATAAAAACAACTCCCAAAGAGATCTCTTTGAGAGTTGTTAAACTAAAGTGTTATTTTTTAATACTTAAACTTAGATATATTCTCTTGCATTTCTTCTGCAAGTTCTGCAAGAGACCTACTCGCATTGGCAATTTCGACCATGGCTGCTGACTCTTCTTCTACAGAAGCTGATGCTTGCTCGGTACCTGCGGCATTCTCTTCTGAAATGGCCGATAAGTTTTCTATGATACCTGTAATTTCGTTCTTCTTACTACGCATGGTATCACCAGATTCGTTGATTTTTTGAAGACTTGTTCGCATATCACCAATGGCATTTGCAATACCTTCGAATTTTTCATTGGTTGATTCAACACTACCAGCTTGAGAACTCACAATTTTATTTACTTCTACCATAGTTTTAACAGCTGCATCGGTTTGATCTGTTAAATTTAGTATAATAGTAGCAATTTCTTCTGTGAATTTATTAGATTCTTCTGCAAGTTTCCTGATCTCATCAGCAACTACAGCAAAGCCTTTTCCTGCCTCTCCTGCACGTGCTGCTTCAATAGCTGCATTTAAAGCTAGTAGATTTGTTTGGTCTGCTATATTACGAATCATTTGACTCGCATTTTCTATTTTACCAGCACTTGCACTTGTATTTTCTATTGCTTGTTTTACCTCTTCTGTTGATTCTGAAGTAGCTTTCGTTTTTTGAACCAAATCATTAAGAATATCAAAACCTTCGTTCTTAAGGTTATTTACATTTTCAGTGAGTTTGTTAAGTTCTTCAACCAATTCATGGTCCTGCTCTATTAAGTCACTAAGTCCAGTAACACTTACAACACCTTTCTCAGTGTCTTTTGCTTGGTCATTAGCACCACTGGCTATATCTTCAATGGTTTTTGCAACTTCGTTAGCTGCAACTGAAGATTGCTCACTAGTTGCCATGAGTTCTTCTGAAGATGCTGCTACTTGGCCTGCATTATCAGATATTAGGGATATAAGGCTAATTACATTGGTTTGCATCTTATCAAGTGCTTTTGACATAACACCTATTTCATCTTGTCGTTTCGTATACTTCTTAACATCTGCCCCTTCATGATGAGTAAAATCGTAATTAGCGAAATCTTCTATCATATGAGAAGAATCTATAATTGGTTTCGTAACTGAATTAACAATGGTTAGTATGAGAACACTTAGAATCAATATCCCTACGACACTTGCCATTAGTGAAATGGTAAATATACGATTTACTTCTGTCAATATTTCATCCTCTAAAACCACTGTTACAAATGACCAAGGAGTTGGAGTGCGACCCACATAAATCGGTGTATGGGTATACCAAGAACTTTCTCCATTAACATCAGAAATTTGTGAGTATGAAAACTGTTTACCAGCCTGTATATCTTCAATTAAACTAGGGTACTTCAGATAGTCTGTAGCTGGTAGAGTAATAATCTCTGTATTAGGATGAGCAACAATAGAGCCATTATTAGATATTAATCCACCATAACCACTTTCGTATAATTTAACTTCTGACGTAATCGCCAATAATGAGTCGAGGGCTATATCTGCACCAACAACACCTACTACACGATCGTTCACAATAATCGGAATAGAAAGGGTGGTCATTAAAGTATCTACTCCATCAATAGGATAATAGAATGGGTCCATAATGTTCTCTTTTTTTGTATTACGTGAGATTAAGTTCCAATCTCCAGATCCTTCAACGTCATATTCAACTAATATATCTAGACCAATATCTCCACCTGAACGGTACCAATACGGTATAAATCGACCCGTTTCGTCATGTCCCTCTGTATTTTTATATTCCTCGTCTTTACCATCTAAGGCATTGGGTTCCCATACGGTCCAAATACCTAAAATGTTATCATTATCTTTTATAACTCCTTTTAACATCTCATGCATTTCGTCACGATTAGCTGAACCAGCAAGCTTTGAACCTTCGAATGCCCTTGCTAAAGCACGTACACTTATATGGATAGTCTCAATATCAATTTTAATAGCTTCACTGTATTTTTCTGACTGACTTCGTGCAAATTCGTGAGCTTGAACAGTTGTCATTTTTACAGTGTTATTTGTAATAACACCTATGATAACTGCAAAAACAAGTATGACTGTTAACAATATACTCAACAACACTTTTAGTCTTAAGGATTTCACTTTAATTCCTCCTTATTACCCTATTGTATTGGGCAGTTTAATAATAAACTGTGCACCTTGATTTGTTGGACTTTGACAACTTACACCTCCCATGAGCTTTTGAGTTACGATTACATGAAGCGCATACAAGTCTAAGCCACTCATTGCTCCCATTCTAGTTGTGAAAAATGGGTCAAATATCCGAGTCAAATCTTCTTTTTCGATACCTTTTCCATTATCACTGTAGGTAATTATAACTTCGTCATCATACCCTTTAACTACTATGGTTAGAACGCCCCTATCCCGGTCTTCAAAACCATGATAGAGTGAATTAATAAGCAATATTTTCATTACTTGCTTGATGAGTTCTGCAGAACTCTCAATTACAACGTCTTCCCTGCAAGTTAGTTTAACTTCAATATTTTTGTTCCCTTTTAGTTTTTCAACATCCTTCAGTACGGATTCTAAAAGTGGTTTAAGTTTAAGTGGTAAAAAATTATGCTCAGCTCGATCACTTGAAATAAGCCTTAGTTTGTCTATAATCTGAATTCCTTTACCGATGTAATCTACTTCTGATACAACAGCATCTGATATTTCTGATAATCTTGCTACTAACTCTTCTTCAGATATAGTATGTGTAGTAAATAGATTGTTTATCTCTTTTAGGGCATCCTGAATATAAGTACTTATGGTTAAACTGGCACCTAGAGGGGATGAAATCTCGTGACAAATTCCTTTTACTAAAGAGCCAATCGCACTCATTTTGCGATTCTCAACAACTTGCTCTTGGGTCTTTTTTAATTTGTCCAAAGTTTCTTGTAACCTAATATTAGCTTCTTCAATACTCTTTGTTCTTTCTACAATACGAATTTCGAGTTCTTCTTTTAAATCATGCAAACCTTTTTCATAGATCTTCCTTTTTTCAATTTCCTTAATTAGCATCTCATTTTGGGTTGATAGAGCCTCAGTCAATTGCACTTGAGGGGTAATATCAACAATTACACCATCTAACCATTTAGCATTTTTTTCACCTTTGGTATAATAACCACATCCTTTTTCATGAACCCAGCGAATGGTACCGTCTTTGTGCATAATTCGATATTGAATAAAATAGGTCTCTTTTCGATTGAGTCCATCATACACTTTTTTCTCTACCTTATATCGGTCTTCGGGATGGATAATGCTCGCAAATGTCCGAACGCTATTCATAATAAAATCGCTCGCCGGGTACCCTGTTAAATTATAAATGTATTCTGACATAAAATGCATTTTCCAGTCAGCCGTTGTCGAACATCGATAAACGACTCCTTGAATATTAGAAACAAGGGTTCGATAATTTGCTTCTCTAAACTCAATAGCTCTAAGAGCTTCCAAGCGTTCAGTAATATCCGTAGATATTCCACAAACACCCTCTAACTCTCCCTTGCTATTGTAGTAGGGAAACTTATTGGTAATGTAAGATCTTTCAACGCCATTATAAACAGTTGTTTCCTCAAACATCATCGAAGTTTTAGACTCCATTACAAGCTGATCATTCACAATAAATCTATTTGCTATGTCTGGTGAGAATATGTCAAAGTCTGTTTTCCCTATGACTTCATCTTTCTCAAGTTCAAAGATCTCTTCATAGAGTTTGTTAACTAAGATATACTCTCCATAAATATCTTTTACATAAATAACTGCTCTAGAATAGTCAATAATTGCTTGTAATAAATCTTTGTTTCTTTGATTCATGTGTAAGACTTGCTCTTTATTTGAATCATCATTATTGATCATTTGACACACCTTTTCTTTGATCCATCGATGTATTCGACATTTTTCGCACACTTCATTTATACCCCGAAACTTCAAAAAAAAGCATCTTAATGATAGCTATTCTCACATTATAGGCATATGCTCTCTACCTCATCAGCACACCTAAGTCATAGTACCGATCGTCGATAAAAAAAATTTAACACGACCTAAAACAAACGCTCTTATTCATAATTTGATAGCTTGTAGATTATTTGGGAATACATAAAATATAAACATGTTCATAAGGAGGATTTATATGAAATGTGAAAAATGTGATAGTCCGCTTCCTGAAGGTGCAACATTCTGTGGTATTTGCGGTGCAACAGCACCTGTTCAAAATGTACCAGGTGCGCAGCCTATGTACCAAGGAGATTACCAACCTAACACCTATCAACAGCAACAACATAATTCAATTGCCCAACCTTTATCTGTTGGTAATTACCTATTGATGTTCGTTGTTATGTCATTACCTATTATTAATCTAGTCATGCTTTTTGTATGGGGTTTTGGTGATTCTAATGAAAACCGCAAAAACTTTGCCCGTGCTGGTTTAATTATGATTGCCATTTGGATTGTTATATCTATCGTATTAAGTGGCATAATGGGAGCATTAACGATGCATTTGATGGAATCTGGAGAGATGTTGTATTAAAAATTGCTTTGCAATTTTGTTGAATGTTTAAAGTAAAACTAAACCACAAAATATAAAAACAGGGTGTTTTCCATAAAAATCTGAAAACACCCTGTTTTTTTCGTCTATTAAAATGTATGAATCCTTTTATACTTTTTCTTTCAATTATAAAATCCGACTTTTTACAAAATAAATCTATAGATCTGCCCAGTTTTCTACTTCATAATGAATACTCAAATCATTTTCTGCTTTAAGTAACCTACTATCTATTTCGCCACCGTATAGATCCTTCTCAACTGTTGCCCAGCTTCCTCTTGTAAATTTAAAGCTAATGGATTCATCTCTTGGTAAAGTGATTTGTGCCATATATGCATGGGTATTCTTTTTGATAAACTTAAAATCTTTTGGTGCAAGTATGCCCAAGTATATGTCATCATCAGATGTATTATCCGGTACGGTAACATGTATGGTAATCGTTACATCCTCTTTTAGTTCATCAATTACAACATACTTTTTACTCGCCTTTATGCCTAACTTATGAACTTCAACCTCTGTTGTCCCAATGTTATTAGGAACAATATATCCTTTCTGATCAATGTCTATCAAGTTCGAATTTGCTGAGATAAAATCAGCATCTAAAACCGTCATACGAAACCCACTACTATAATGCATAATTGGATTCAAATGTGTTTTAGGTCCCTTTAGACCAACAATATCCCGACCAAATAAGTGTAATTCTTGAGGATATCCGATCTGACCAAAAAAATAAAGGAGTGG
>Ga0070725_10001673_pt1 | contig 12108 bp, 11 predicted proteins | sample tdDd002_FD_69781 | JGI IMG/M metagenome (GOLD analysis project Ga0070725, IMG submission 69781) | Marine sediment microbial communities from the Atlantic coast under amendment with organic carbon and nitrate - tdDd00.2 | ecosystem: Environmental > Aquatic > Marine > Coastal > Sediment | place... | reverse complement strand
GATTACTACAATGCAAGTCAAACGTCAATTCCTATCTGGTGGTTTGATTAATAAGGCTTTGGTGAGAAAACATGCCAATGATATGATCAAACAGCTTGATATCAGATGTACGGGATCAAAACAACCGACACGAAGACTTTCAGGTGGTAATCAACAAAAGGTGTGTTTGGCAAGAGCCTTAACTCAAGCACCAAAATTATTGTTTGTTTCTGAACCTACAAGAGGTATAGACATCGGTGCTAAGAAATTAGTTTTAGATTATTTAACAAAACTAGCTAAAGAAGATAATGTTACCGTTGTTGTTACATCAAGTGAATTGGCTGAACTTAGATCAGTATGTGACAGAATTGCAATTGTTGCAGAAGGTCGTTTAGAAGGCATCTTAATGCCATCTGCAGAAGATGTGGAGTTTGGTTTAATGATGTCTGGTGAGTACCATAAATATATGAAGAAGGAGGCAAATTAATGAAAGCGATTAAAAGACTCGGTTTGCCTAGAATTATAATCATCGTATTCTTCTTACTATTATGGGTAACAGCAGGCGTTAAAGGATTACATATACCTGGTTTATTAAAAGATTCAACAGTGAGAATTGGTATGAATCTTATAATGGTGCTTGCTATGGTACCTGCAATTAGATCGGGAATTGGTCTTAACTTTGCATTACCTATTGGTATCATATGTGGTATCTTAGGTGGTGTAATGGCTATTGAATTTGAAGTAATAGGATTTGCAGGCTTCCTGTATGCATTGGTAATTGCAATACCTTTATCAGTAGCATTCGGTTGGATTTATGGTATCATGTTAAATAAAATCAAAGGTTCTGAGATGCTTGTATCTACATATGTAGGTTTCTCAATAGTATCTTTGTTCTGTATAGCATGGATTGTTTTACCATTTACATCAGATGAAATGAGATGGCCAATTGGTGAGGGTTTAAGAACTGTTGTTTCCTTAGAATCAACATTTGGACATATTTTAAATGATTTCTTAGATTTTGATATTTTACCTGGTTACAGATTCCCGACAGGTTTGATATTATTTAGTGGATTCGTTTGCCTAATATACTATATTTTCTCACAAACAAGAGTTGGTATAGCGATGAAAACAGTTGGTGATAATCCAAAATTTGCAGCTTCAATTGGCTTAAATGTAGATCGATATAGAATCTTAGGTACTATTTTATCTACGGTATTAGGTGCTGTTGGAATGGTTGTATTTGCACAGTCATTTGGCTACATTCAACTTTATCAAGCACCACTTATGATGGCGTTCCCGGCAGTTGCTGCAATTCTTATTGGTGGTGCAACTGCTAAGAAGGCAAATATATCTTTTGTTATCATAGGTACGATCTTGTTCCAAGGTTTATTAACTATTTCATTACCAGTAGCTAGTTCATTCTTTGATGGTGGTAATATTTCAGAAGTTATTAGAATGATAGTACAAAACGGTATCATCTTATATGCATTAGCACAAGGAGGTAGCGAATAATGGCAGAAAAAACGTTAGAGCAAGCATCTGTGAATAACAGAAATAAAATCTTGAGGTTTTTAATCGACAATAGTGTTACTTTATTATTCGTAGTGATTTGTATATTTGGTATCATTGCATCTAAAGAACAACCTTTTATACTTGTTGATTTAATTCTCGAAAGATTAACGAGAAATACATTTTTAGTATTAGCATTATTGATACCAGTAGTAGCTGGGATGGGGCTAAATTTCTCCATTACAATTGGTGCTATGGCAGCTCAAATTGCCATCATAATTGTAGCTTACTTTAAGATTCCTACGCAAGCCGGTCTACTGACAGCATTTATCATTTCTACTCCTATAGCTTTAATATTGGGTAAATATATTGGTAAATTGCTTAACAGGACACGTGGTCAGGAGATGATTGCATCTATGATTACAGGTTTCTTTGCAGATGGTATTTATCAAATGATTTTCTTGTTTATGGCAGGTACAATTATTCCTATGTCAGGTGATTTTATCTTATCATCAGGTATGGGACTTAGAAATACAATTGACTTAATGAAAACGAATGAGGCTGGTGAAGTCATTGGTATGGGTAAATCAATGGATAAGATCATTGAAGTACCATTCTTCTATATCACGATGATTATTGCAGTTATCATTATTGGATATTTTATCAATAAGATGAGAAAAGAACAGCCTGAAGGTTCTGTTAAGAATAAGGCTATTGGTGGTATTATTGGTGGGGCTGCACTATTAATTTTTTCAGCGCTCATTATGTTTACAAAAGTATTACCACATAAATATAATTTGCTAAAAACTATTGATATGTCATTATTTACAGCTTTAGTTGTTATTGCCTTTGCCATATTCAATGTTATTATTTTAAACACAAAATTAGGTCAAACATTAAAAACGGTTGGTCAAGACAAACATATCGCTGAGGTATCAGGTATAAAGGTAAATAAAGTGAGAGAACTTGCAATTATGTTATCTACTTTGTTTGCTGCATGGGGACAAATTATTTTTATCCAAAATCTTGGTATCTTAAATACTTATGGTTCTCATAAGCAAATTGCCTTATTCGCAGTTGCAGCTCTATTAATAGGTGGTGCTTCTGTATCTAAAGCAACTATAGGACAAGCCTTCTTAGGTGTTCTATTATTCCATACATTATTCATAGTTTCACCAAAAGCAGGTTTAAATCTATTTGGAGATGCCCAGCTAGGTGAGTTTTTCAGAACATTCGTAGCATATGGTGTTATCGGTGTAGCACTAGGGCTTCATGCATGGAAGACAATGATTATGAAACGGAATGAGTGACCTTAGACATCAGCTTCGGCTGATGTTTTTTTATAAAAAATATTGACCGATCGGACAGTTTGTTGTATGGTGATAGTGAGGTGACCTATGACAGATGGTAGAATAACAAAAGGCAACGAGACAAAAGAAAAGATCCTACAAGCAACATTACTTTATATAGCAGATCACGGCATAAAGGGGATGAGTGCGGCTAAGATAGCTAAATTAGCAGGTGTATCAAAAAGTAATATTTTTCATCACTTTGACTCTGTAGAAGATTTGCCCTTCAAATGCATGTCGCATTTGTGTGATAACTTGATGGCTTCAGTAGATGCTTATGAAACAAGTTCGTTAGAAGAACTCCTATTAAATGTAGGTGATATGACCTTTATCGAAGACGTATATCATCAAAAGACCTACAGGGCATTCTTTACATTATATAATGAGTCTTTTCATGACCAAAGATATAAGGTTATCATTGAAAATATGAAAGATAAATATATTGAAGCTATTGTAGATGCAGTTAACTATTATGAAAAGGATGTTATAGATCAAAAGGGTTTAAAAGAGTTGGCTCATTTGATTACTATTATAATAGATGGCATGGGGATGCATTATCTTATTGATGGTGATCCGGGAATATATATAAAACTTTGGACTTTACAGGTGCAAATGATTTTAAAGGAAGTTGATATGTTGAAGAAAAATAGGTAACTATTTTTTTAATAAGAAAACTGACCAACCGGACAGTGAAAGGAACTTGTATGAAAAACATTATATTTTATTTTAGTGGAACTGGAAATACATGGTATGCAGCAAAAGCATTACAAAAGGCATTGATTGAAGAACAAACACTTTGCATATCTATAGAAAATGACTTATTAACTCATCAATATATCAATGAATTGATTGAGAATTCAGACCAGATTATCATAGGCTATCCTATTTATGGATCTAGAGCACCTGAGCCTATGATACGCTTCATTAACTCCTTACCAGTGCAAAGTCATAAGAAACCTATTGCAATATTTTGTACTCAAGCTTATATGTCAGGCGATGGTGCGAATTATCTTGAGAAAACACTAGGTAAGAAAGGATATTATCTAACACAAACTGTGGAACTCAAAATGTCTAATAATTTTTATGTCCCAACTTTTGTTAGAGCTTTTAAAGTTGGAGATCAAGAAAAAATTAACATAAGAAATGAAAAAGCTGTGACAGATATCAATGAATTTGCAGGCTTCATTAGAAACAGACAGAAATCAATTAAACATCCTAATCTGATTGAGAAATCTTTAGGTAAGATTCAAAGAAAGGAAATTGATAAACACATAAAAAAAGTAGGCGATGCTTTATATTCTGATGATACTTGTATAGGGTGTGGAATGTGTGTTAAACTATGTCCTGAGGCTAATATTACAATGGAAGAGAAAATTTCCTTTGGTAATAATTGTGCAGCATGTATGAGGTGTTATCAGTCTTGCCCGGTTTCATCTATACAAATTACACCTGCTTCAAAGGATCTTATAAAGTATCCCAGATTTAAGGGGCCAATAAAGAATTTCAACTTCAATGTTTTACAAGAATAAACTTGTGTTTTATTGTTGACATGGATAGTTGATTGTGATAATATAACTATGTTAGAAATGAATATTGCTTTTCCAAGTAGAAGTATCCGCTTCTCACCACACAGCAATTGCTCGTATGGTAGCGAAAACATAAATGAGTTGAACTATGTTGATTTAGTGGCGGATATATATATCCGTCATTTTTTTTATTCTACGAAAACCATAATGAAAAGCAAAACTAAAAAACCAGGAGGTGTAGTACTATCAAGAAAACAGAAATCAATGAAGACATCAGAGATCGAGAAGTAAGATTGATCGACGAAAACGGTGACCAGTTGGGTGTTGTATCTATTGAAGAGGCTATGAAATTGGCTGATGAGAGAAATAGAGATTTAGTTAAGATTGCTCCAGGTGCTAAACCGCCAGTTTGCAAGATTATGGATTATGGGAAACATAAGTATGAGCAAGCGAAACGCGATAAAGAAGCACGTAAGAAGCAAAAAACACAACAGGTAAAAGAGATTCGCTTGAGCTTGAATATTGAAGAGAACGATATTAAGACTAAGGCTAAAAATGCAGTTAAGTTTTTATCAAGTGGCGACAAACTAAAAGTAAGCCTTAGATTTAGAGGTAGACAATTAGGTCACACTAGCTTAGGATTTGCTGTATTTGAAAAATTTGCAAAAGAAATTGAAGAATTTGGCACAATGGATTCACGTCCAAAGATGGAAGGTCGTAGTATGACTACGATGTTTACGCCAAAGAAGTAGTGAAAGGAGGGCGTAATCATGCCTAAGATGAAAACACATAGAGGTGCTGCGAAAAGAATTAAAGTAACTGGCACTGGCAAATGGAAAAGAGGACAAGCTTACACAAGTCATATTCTTACTAAAAAGTCTCCAAAGAGAAAGAGAAACTTAAGAAAAGCATCATTAATTTCTGCTGGTGATATGAAGAGAGTTAAGCAATTACTACCTTACAAGTAAGGATTTAGAGGAGGTTTGAATAATGGCTAGAGTAAAAGGTGCCGTAAACGCAAAAAAGAAGCATAAAAAAGTATTAAAATTAGCAAAAGGTTACTATGGAATGAAGTCAACAATCTTTAAGGCTGCTAACCCAGCTGTAATGAGAGCGTTAAGATCTTCATACATTGGTAGAAAACATAGAAAAAGAGATTTCAGAAAGTTATGGATCGCTAGAATCAACGCTGCAACTAGAATGCACGATATGTCTTACAGCAGATTCATCAACGGTTTAAAGAAAGCTGATGTTTCAATCAACAGAAAAATGTTATCTGAAATTGCTATTCATGACGCAGAAGGTTTTGCTAAATTAGTAGCGCTTGCAAAAGCTAACGTATAAGATAAACCAACCAGAGGAAACTCTGGTTTTTTTCTTTTTGTAGTAAAACAAACAGATTTTTCTAATTTTATATTCTATTTGTTAACTTTAAGTGAATTGACCTACCTTATGTTTGTTAAATGTGCCATCTGGGTAAACATATTTTCGAGGGGGTAATAATTTATGGCAAAAAAGAAACACAGAAAAATTTCCACAAAAATTATGATGGCAATATTACTTGTAAATATCATTTCGTTGGTAATCATCGGTTCAATAGTGGGGCTATTAGTAAATGATCGAGTGGGTCGTCAATCAAAAGATGGTGCTGAAATACAAATAGCAGAAAGTATTAATGAATATGAACAATACTTTTCTGATATTGAATCGGCAGTCAGTGTTATAGTGAATGACATCTATGCAGATGTAGATGTTAGTAAGGCAGAAAGAGACAAGACCTATCTTCAAGATTATAAAAAACAGCTAGTCGATAGATTGATTGCATTAGGAGAAAATTCAGATTTAACACGTTCAATTTACGTTTACTTTGATACTGAGCAATTTGGTCAAGAAGTTGATGCATGGGTTTTAGAACAGGAGGATGGTTCGTACGAATTACAAGATCCTTTTGGATATGATTATTATTTAGATTATAATGCTTGGTACACTGAGCCAATTGTAAACGGTCAAACCTTATGGACTTTCCCATATGCATCATCTGCAGGTGGTTTAATTACTTCATATGTAACTCCAGTTATGGTAAATGGTGATCCAATTGCATTAGTTGGTATGGATTTATATCTAGATGATGTTGAGAAATTGTTAAGTGAGACTAAGTTATTTGGGAGTGGATATCTTTACTTGATGCATCCGGATGGGCGTACTATTATACATCCAAGATTGCCTTGGGAAGATAGTGATGGTGATGGTGCACCTGATACACCTGTAAATATGCTGGATGTTGGAGATTATGGTTTCTTATTAGAAGAAATGAACAGTAAGGATTCTGGATTTGTTGATTACAAGAGAGATGATGGTCAAAAGGTAATTGCTGCTTTTGGTCACTTAAATAATGGCTGGATTGTTGGCTCAAGTATTCCTGAAAGAGAAGTTATTGGTATTGTTTACTTCTTAATAGGCGTTGTAGCTGTTGTAATGGTTGTTTTTGTTGTAATTGCAGTCGTGATATCACTATTAATGGGTTCATCAATTACAAAACCAATCAAGCAAATTGTAGAGTCTTTAGAACGTATTAAAAATGGTGATTTTACAACCGTTGTGAAAGTTAAATCTAAAGATGAAACGCTGGTACTTGCAGAAGGATTAAATGATATGTCTGCTTCTGTTCGTGATTTGATTTTAGAAACCAGACATGTATCGAAAGATATGGTGGATTCTGCTTCGAATCTAGCAGCAATGAGTGAAGAAACAAATGCTACAGTTGATCAAGTCGCAGTAACAATTCAGGAAATAGCTAAAGGTACACAAGAAACTGCTGGAGATGCTGAAACTGGCGCTGAAGTAGCAGCTAATATAAACAATCAGTTTGTGACATTAATGGAAAACTCGACAGCTATGAAGGAAAATGCAGAACTGGCTATTGAAATGAACAAGAGTGGTTTAAAAGCCTTAGATACACTTAAAGATAAGTCATCTCAAGCCAATAGTTCTAATGAGCGTGTTAAGGATGCTGTTGATAATTTAGATAAGAAGGCCAATGAAATAACAGACATTATTCAAGCCATCACATCTATTTCTGAACAAACCAATTTACTCGCATTAAATGCATCCATTGAGGCTGCTAGAGCAGGTGAAGCAGGTAGAGGTTTTGCAGTTGTTGCTGATGAAATCAGAAAGCTTGCCGAATCATCAAGTGAAGCTGCAGAGGAAATCCGAACGATCATAGTTGATATTCAAGGTGTGAGTCAAGACACTGTTACAGTTATGAATGAAGTATCAGAAATGAATGAGCAACAGAATGATGCATTAATTGATGTGAACGATGCATTTGATAAAATTTTTAGTTCAGTAGATGGTATTTCAACACAGATAGAAACGGTAACAACAGAATTAGATGCCTTAAATGACAGTAAGAACCAATTGGTTAATGCAGTAAATAATATTTCTGCTATATCAGAAGAGACTGCAGCTGCAACTGAGCAAGTTGAAATTTCAATGGATGAACAGACCAAAGCAGTTGAGCAAGTAGCTACATCTGCTGAAAGGTTAAATGAGTTATCATCTGAGTTAAATGAAAAGATTGGTTTCTTTAAAGTATAAGATAAAATCACAGCCAAGTGCTGTGATTTTTGTAATCATGGTTATTTTTTTTTTAGTTTACTCTCATAACTAATCGGGTAAAAAATAAATGGAGGTAAATACAATGAATATAAAACATAAGAAAATATCTAGTAAAATAATGCGTTCCATTATTTTAGTCAACTTGTTGGTCGTATTATTAATCGGTGGACTTGTTTATGTCCTATTAAATGGTACAGTTGCAGAAGAATTTACGAAAATTGCAAAGCTAGAAGTTAACTCTCAGGTTTTTAAGATTGATCAAAGTTTTAAACAGATAGAATCTGCAGTTAAAACAATAAGTGGTCAGATCTCAGAAGATTTAGATGTGGATCGTGCAAAAAGAGACTTCTCTTATTTGAGTGATTATACAGATGATCTTGCAGAGCAATTGGCTTCAATTGGTTATAGTACTGAGATTACTAATTCAGCATTTGTATATTTTAATGTAGATATCTTTGGTGATGCTGCAGATGCCTGGGTTTATGGCGATAATTTTGAAAGACAAGCTACAATAGAAAAAGCATATTATGATTCGCCGCATGAGTGGTATGATGCCCCTGTTAGAGAAGGTATCACTCGATGGACTTTCCCTTACATTGTTGTATCAGGAGATGCAGCAGGTGCCTTAGTATCTTCTTATGTAACACCTATAGAAAAAGATGGAGAAATCATTGGTATGGTAGGTATGGACTTGGATATGGCAGATATTCAAGCATCGCTTGGTGAAATAAAACTCTTTGACAGTGGTTATTTGTATATGATGACACCAGAAGGTGACTTCTTAGTACATCCAGCTCTTCCTTGGTTAGATACCGATGGTGATGGCGCACCAGATTCGCCTGATAACATAATGCTTAAGGGTGATTATCAATTTTTATTAGATGAAATGAATGCCAATGAAGTAGGCATTACTGATTATAAAAAAGATGATGGTACTCATGTTGTAGCCGCATATGGTCATTTGGCCAATGGTTGGATTGTTGCATCGAGTATACCAGAAGAGCAAGTTATGGCTGTTATAGTGAGAGTATTAATGTTTATAGGCCTAATTGCTGTAGCTTCTATAGCCTTAGCAGTAGTGGTATCTATTGTTATGGGTAGAAGTATTACAAAACCAATTAAGCAAATCGTCGAGGCTATTGGAAAGATTAGAGATGGTGACTTTACAACAGTTGTTGAAGTATCATCTAATGATGAGACTATGGTACTTGCAAATGGTTTAAATGAAATGTCGGCAAGCGTTAAAGATTTAATTTCTGAAGCTAAGCATGTATCTAAAGATATGGTAGACTCAGCGGCTAATCTAGCAGCCATGAGTGAAGAAACCAACGCTACTGTAGATCAAGTTGCAGTTACTATCCAAGAGATTACCAAGGGTACTCAAGAAACAGCTGGTGATGCTGAAACAGGTGCCGAGGTTGCAGCAGATATTAACAATCAGTTCATCAATTTAATGGAAAATTCAAATGCTATGAAAGAAAATGCAGAACTTGCAATCGATATGAATAAAACAGGTCTAAAAGCATTAAGTTCTTTAAAAGAAAAGTCAGACTTAGCGACTGCATCAAATGATAGAGTTAAGGATGCAATAAATAACTTAGACCAAAAAGCAAATGATATTACTGATATCATCGCAACAATTACATCTATTGCTGAACAGACTAACTTACTTGCACTTAATGCATCAATAGAAGCTGCAAGAGCTGGTGAAGCAGGTCGTGGATTTGCAGTAGTTGCAGATGAAATCAGAAAACTTGCAGAATCATCGAGTGAAGCTGCAGATGAAATTCGTTCAATCATCGTTGATATTCAAGGTGTAAGCCATGATACAGTAAACGTTATGAATGAAGTTAGTGAAATGAACGAGCAGCAAAATGAAGCACTTGTTGATGTAAATGAGTCATTTGAAAAGATATTCTCTTCAGTAGAAAATATCTCTGGTCAAATAGAAACAGTAGCAGTTGAACTTGATGCCTTAGATGTGAGCAAGAATAATCTGATTGCAGCAGTTAATAATATTTCTGCAATATCTGAAGAAACAGCTGCAGCAACTGAGCAAGTTGAACGGTCAATGGATGAGCAAACTAAAGCTGTTGAACAAGTTGCTAGTAACGCAGAGAAACTCAATGAACTTTCATCTGAGTTAAATGGTAAAATAGAAGTGTTTAAAGTTTAAATGAGATGCCTTCGGGTATCTTTTTTTTGTTTTCATTATGAAAAAGTTAAGCTTCATTTCTTTACTTTGAATTTTTTACGTATATGGTATAATGTAAAAGAGTTTTAGAATGGAGGCAATATGCTTAAAGATAAGTTAAGAGAACAAGATTTAAATCCAGCACAGATTCTGGTCTTAGGTTTTGCTTTTATTATATTGGTAGGTGCGATTTTATTATCAACACCATTTGTTACACAAACAGGTGAAAGCACAGGCTTTTTAAAAGCCTTATTTACATCCACTTCAGCAGTCTGTGTTACTGGTCTTGTTGTCGTTGATACTGGGACACATTGGAATATAGCAGGACAGATTATTATTCTTATCCTTATTCAGATTGGTGGATTGGGTATCATGACTATGGCCACTTCAGTCGCCTTAATTATAGGTCGTAAGATATCACTAAGAAGTCGTTTAATCATGCAAGAGGCTTTAAATCAATTTACAATCCAAGGGGTTGTTAGATTAACCAAGTATATTATTATTACCACCTTTATAATTGAGGGGGTAGGTGCATTTTTCTTAGCCATGAACTTTATACCTGAATATGGTGTCCAAAAGGGCATATTCTTCGGCGTTTTCCATTCTGTATCTGCATTCTGTAATGCTGGTTTTGATATTATAGGTGGGGGAAGATCCTTAACGCCATATACAGAAAATTTAACGGTAAACTTTATAGTAATGGGACTGATCATATTAGGTGGTCTAGGCTTTACTGTTATTATAGATGTTATTAGAACGAGAAACTTTAAAAAGTTATCTCTTCACTCAAAAATAGTTATAGTTATGACAGTCAGTTTGATTCTCATTGGTTTTGTTTTGTTCTTTATTATGGAGTTTAATAATCCAAATACAATGAAAGATTTATCTTTCAAAGGAAAGGTGATTGCATCAATGTTCCAATCGGTGACCACTAGAACAGCTGGTTTTAATACCATTGATTTGAGTCAAATGTATGACTCATCTAAGTTATTAACCATCATTTTAATGTTTATTGGAGGATCACCTGGTTCAACAGCTGGTGGTATGAAAACGACCACAGTTGCATTAGTTGTCTTATTGATTGTATCAGTTGTTAGAGGCCGTGATGACGTAGAGTTTTCTAAACGTCGTATTTCAAGAGACAATGTTAATAGAGCCTTAACCGTTATTGGGGTTGGTTTTAGTCTTGGTTTTATAGTTGTTTTCTTGTTAACAATTACAGAAAAAGGTGCAAATTTTATTACTCTATTTTTTGAGGCTATTTCAGCATTAGGCACGGTTGGTTTATCACTAGGATTTACACCGAGTTTATCAGCTTTTGGCCAAATCATTATAATATTTACAATGTTTGCTGGTCGTGTTGGTGCATTAACAATCGTTTTTGCTCTAGCAGCTAAACAGCAAAACAAAGCATTGATTAGATATCCAGAATCAAAAGTCAGCGTAGGCTAAGGAGGAAACATGAATAAACAATTCGTTATAATAGGTTGTGGCCGATTTGGCTCAAGTGTGGCAAAAAAATTGGATGAGTTAGGTTGTGAAGTAATGGCTGTTGATTCATCTGAAGAAACAATACAAAACATCTCGGAATCCGTAACACATGCAGTTCAAGCTGATGCTACTGATGAGAATGCATTAAAAGCTATTGGTATTAGAAATTTTGATGTTGCTGTAATTACAATTGGTGCAAACATTCAGGCTTCTATTATGGTTACATTAATGGTCAAAGAATTGGGCGTAAAGCATATCGTTGCAAAAGCACAAAATGAAATGCATGCAAAAGTATTGTATAAAATTGGTGCTGATAGAGTTGTATTCCCTGAAAGGGAAATGGGTGTACGTGTTGCTAAAAACTTAGTATCAAACAAGATTCTTGATTATATTGAACTATCACAAGATTATACCATCGTTGAAGTGACGCCACTTAAAG
>Ga0070725_10001669_pt1 | contig 12139 bp, 5 predicted proteins | sample tdDd002_FD_69781 | JGI IMG/M metagenome (GOLD analysis project Ga0070725, IMG submission 69781) | Marine sediment microbial communities from the Atlantic coast under amendment with organic carbon and nitrate - tdDd00.2 | ecosystem: Environmental > Aquatic > Marine > Coastal > Sediment | place... | reverse complement strand
TGGGCTGCGCAAGCTGGTTTGAAGTTGCTGTATAACTTGCCAAAAAGAACCCGTAAAGAGAAGTTATCTGGGGTCTACCACCATCAAATCCACCATGAATTTCACCCTATTTTACGCGGCTTTGATGACTCTTTTCTTGCCCCGCACTCACGCTATGCTGATTTCTCCCCAGAGTATTTAGAAGAACATACGGATTTGGATATCTTGGCGACATCAGATGTAGCGGGGGTATATTTGGCGGCGACTAAAGATAAACGTAACGTGTTTGTCACTGGCCATCCTGAGTACGATTCACATACCCTGCACCATGAGTATGTACGTGATTTGGGGGAAGGCATGGAACCAGCTATTCCTGTTAACTACTACCCAAATAACAATCCTGACAATAAACCCGTCGCGAGTTGGCGCAGTCATGGTCATTTGTTATTTTCCAATTGGCTCAATTATTGTGTCTATCAGCAGACACCTTACGACTTAGAGCACTTCTCGGAAGCCAATTTTACCAAGGATTAAACAAAGGCCGCTTTTTGCGGCCTTAGGTTATTTTCGTTCTTCGGTTTTAGCTTTCTCAATCATCTGAGTGATGGTTGAGCCCTGAACCAGTATAGAGAACACCACCACTGAATAGGTCATTACGAGAATGATCTCTTTTACATCGATGAGTTTCTCTGGCAACACTAAAATACCAGAGGGAATAGACAGCGCCATGGCGAGAGCTAGGCCACCACGTAGTCCCCCCCAAGTGAGAATGCGCACCGACCAAGGGTTGTAACTCCGGTAACGTTGGAAACCAAGGTAAGCAACTTTGACACTCAAGTAGCGCGCGCTAAGGACTAAAGGTATAGAGAACGCCATTAATACCCAGTCTTCTTGGTGAAGTTTAAATAGTAGCATCGACATACCAATGAGCAGGAACAGTACTCCATTTAGGAACTCATCCACCAGTTCCCAGAAATGGTCTAAGTGCTCTTCACTCTCTTTTGAGAAGCCTACATAACGCGTCCAATTGCCAATCATGATGCCAGACACCACCATAGCTAGCGGTCCAGATACCCCGAGAGTGTGGGCAAACGCATAGCCTGCGGTGGGAATGCCTATGGTTAAGAGTAATTCCATGGAGTGATCGTCAGTGGCGCTAATAAGGTAATGGAACAGCAGCCCTAACGCGAAACCGTAAATGATACCGCCGACCGCTTCTTGCAAGAAAAGTAGCGCGACACCTGAGAGGGTTGGCGCCTCATTACCAAAGGCTAAGGTATATAAAGTGACAAAAATCACCAGACCAAAGCCATCATTAAATAATGATTCGCCTTCGATCTGGGTGGAAATTCGTTTTGGTGCATCCAGTTTTTTCACAATGGCTAAAACTGCGATAGGGTCGGTGGGAGAAATTAAGGCGCCAAATAATAAACAATAGACAAAATCGAAAGGCACACCAATTAACTGACAAAATCCGTAGAGCACACCACCAATGAAAAATGTAGAGAAGAGTGTTGCTCCCAGCGCCAACACAGTGATTTCCCATTTTTGATCTTCCATATGCGGCAGTTTGATCCCAAGCCCGCCAGCAAAAAGAAGAAAGCCCAGTACGCCTTTTAATAGAAAGTCTTCAAAATTAATGGTCGTCATGGTGTCTGTCGCCAGCTCACTAAGCTGAAACCAATCATTTTGTCCTGCAATGATGATGAGTAGCGACAGTACCAGCGCACCTGCAGTAATTGCGATAGTGGTTTGCATCTTTCCAACCTTGGCATTGATGAAAGCAATTGACATCGCCGCCGCTGATAGAAAGCATAAGGTGTAATACACGGACATACCCTAAATACTCCAAGTGTAACAAAATGTGAATATAACGATTCTCTATCTAGCACGTATAAATATCAACGCTTTTTATTTTTTATCGGATAGCGTATTTTGGTTACAGTTTAAAAGGATAAACTGAGTTTAGACGTCTAGATTTCTATAATCGATATGATAGGATGAACTCAAACACAAGGAATGAGGCTGTAGTGTGGCTGGAAGCGAACTAAGAAAACAAATAGAAACTCTATTAAACCAACGTATTCTCTTGATCGATGGTGGCATGGGCACCATGATCCAAGCGCATAAACTCGAAGAGAATGACTATCGCGGAGAACGCTTTGCTAACTGGCATTGTGATCTCAAAGGCAATAACGATCTCTTAGTGCTCACCCAGCCTGAGCTTATCAAAGATATTCACCGAGAATACCTAGCGGCGGGTGCTGATATTCTTGAAACCAACACCTTTAACGCAACGAAAATTGCGATGGCTGACTATGACATGGAAAGCCTGAGTGAGGAAATCAACTTTGCGGCGGCAAAATTAGCTCGTGAAGCGGCGGATGAATGGAACAATAAGACGCCACAAAAACCACGCTTTGTTGCCGGGGTATTGGGGCCAACGAACCGAACTTGTTCTATTTCCCCTGATGTTAATGATCCTGGTTTTCGTAACGTAAGCTTTGATGAACTGGTAGAAGCTTACTCTGAATCGACGCGCGCGCTTATCAAAGGCGGCTCTGATCTTATTCTCATCGAAACTATTTTTGACACCCTAAACGCTAAGGCTTGTGCTTTTGCCGTGCAAAGTGTCTTTGAACAACTCGGTTTCGAACTACCTGTTATGATCTCGGGGACCATTACTGATGCCTCGGGTCGTACCCTTTCAGGACAAACCACAGAAGCTTTCTACAATACTCTGCGCCACGTAAATCCTATCTCCTTTGGCCTCAACTGTGCTTTAGGGCCGGATGAACTTCGTCAGTACGTTGAAGAGCTGTCTCGGATCTGTGAATGTAACGTTTCTGCCCACCCTAATGCGGGCTTACCGAATGCGTTTGGTGAGTACGACTTGTCGCCGCAAGATATGGCGGGGCATATAGGTGAATGGGCGCAAAGTGGCTTTTTGAATTTAGTGGGGGGCTGTTGTGGTACCACGCCTGAGCATATTCGCCAAATGGCGAAAGCGGTTGAAGCGCTAGCCCCTCGAGCATTACCAGAGCTCCCGGTTGCGTGTCGATTATCTGGCTTAGAGCCACTCACCATTGAAAAAGAGAGCCTATTTATTAACGTTGGTGAGCGAACGAACGTAACAGGCTCTGCTCGCTTTAAGCGGCTGATAAAAGAAGAGCTGTATGACGAAGCGTTAGAGGTTGCTCGCCAGCAGGTAGAAAACGGTGCTCAGATCATCGACATTAACATGGATGAAGGGATGCTTGATGCCGAAGCTTGTATGGTGCGTTTTCTAAATCTATGCGCCTCAGAGCCAGAGATCTCTAAGGTTCCTATTATGGTCGACTCTTCAAAGTGGGAGGTGATTGAGGCGGGGCTTAAGTGTGTACAGGGCAAAGGCATTGTTAACTCGATCTCTTTGAAAGAGGGCAAAGATAAGTTTGTTCAACAGGCAAAGCTGATCCGTCGTTATGGCGCAGCGGTCATCGTAATGGCATTCGATGAACAAGGCCAGGCAGAAACTCGTGAGCGAAAGCTCGAGATCTGCACCAATGCTTATCGTATTTTGGTGGATGAAGTCGGATTTCCTGCTGAAGATATTATTTTTGACCCGAATATTTTTGCTGTTGCAACAGGTATTGATGAGCACAACAACTACGCTGTCGATTTTATCGAAGCTGTGGCTGACATTAAGCGCGACTTACCATATGCGATGATTTCTGGCGGCGTATCGAATGTCTCATTCTCGTTTCGAGGTAACAATTACGTTCGTGAAGCGATCCACGCCGTGTTCCTCTACCACTGCTTTAAAAACGGCATGGACATGGGGATCGTTAACGCCGGTCAACTTGAGATCTATGATAACGTTCCAGAAAAACTGCGCGATGCTGTCGAAGATGTGGTGCTAAACCGCCGCGACGATGGCACTGAGCGATTGCTGGACATTGCAGCGGAATACCTTGATAAGGCGGTAGGCAAAGAAGAGGATGCGTCAGTGCTTGAGTGGCGCAGCTGGCCGGTTGAAAAACGCTTAGAGCACTCGCTGGTTAAAGGCATTACTGAATTCATTGTTGAAGATACCGAAGAAGCTCGGGTGAATGCGAGCAAACCGATAGAGGTGATTGAAGGGCCATTAATGGATGGCATGAACGTGGTCGGCGATCTGTTTGGCGAAGGAAAGATGTTTCTTCCACAGGTGGTGAAATCGGCACGCGTTATGAAGCAAGCAGTCGCCCATTTAGAGCCTTTTATCAACGCGACGAAAGACGCAGGGGCATCCAACGGTAAGATCCTACTCGCGACCGTGAAAGGTGATGTGCATGATATTGGTAAGAATATCGTTGGTGTGGTATTGCAGTGTAATAACTATGAGATCATCGATCTTGGTGTCATGGTGTCGTGCGATCAAATACTCAAAGTGGCCCGTGAAGAGAATGTCGACATCATAGGCCTTTCAGGGCTGATTACTCCCTCTCTAGATGAAATGGTACACGTTGCCAAAGAGATGGAGCGACAAGGTTTTGAATTGCCTCTGCTCATTGGCGGTGCCACAACTTCAAAAGCGCATACGGCGGTTAAAATAGAACAGAATTACCGTCATCCTGTCGTGTATGTAAATAATGCATCGCGAGCGGTTGGGGTGTGTACTTCGTTGTTATCAGATGATCTGCGGCCCGAGTTTATTCGGAAATTGGATCTCGACTATGAGCGAGCGCGTGATCAACACAATCGTAAAACGCCAAGAACCCCGCCGATATCATTAGACCAAGCTCGCTCAAATAGCGTCAATATTGACTGGCAGAGTTATACGCCACCCGCGCCTTTGAAGTCGGGAGTGCACGTATTTGATGATTTTGATGTGGCCAGTTTAAGGGAGTACATCGATTGGACGCCTTTCTTTATGACTTGGTCTCTGGTCGGCAAATTCCCGGCGATACTAGACCATGAAGAAGTGGGGCAAGAAGCGCAACGTTTATACCATGATGCCAATGCTCTGCTTGATCGAGTAGAAAAAGAAGGGCTACTGAAAGCTCGAGGCATTTGCGCTCTGTTTCCTGCGGCAAGTATCGGGGATGATATTGAAGTGTACAGCGATGAATCGCGTACAGAAGTGGCTCATGTACTGCATCATTTGCGCCAGCAGACCGATAAACCCAAAGGCTTTAACTACTGCCTTTCTGATTATATTGCGCCCAAATCAAGTGGTAAGAAAGATTGGATTGGCGGCTTTGCCGTGACGGGCGGTATTGGTGAACGTGAGTTAGCCGATGAATACAAAGCCAAGGGTGACGATTATAACGCTATCATGATCCAAGCGGTGGCGGATCGTTTAGCTGAAGCCTTTGCGGAGCTGCTACATGAGAAAGTGCGTAAAGAAATCTGGGGTTACTCACCAGCTGAAGCGCTTTCTAACCAAGAACTGATCCGAGAGAACTACCAAGGGATCCGCCCGGCGCCGGGTTACCCTGCCTGTCCTGAGCATACCGAGAAAGGCACATTATGGCAGATGCTTAAAGTGGAAGAGACTATTGATATGTCTCTGACCAGTAGTTACGCAATGTGGCCTGGTGCGTCCGTATCTGGTTGGTATTTCTCCCATCCAGAAGCCCGTTATTTCGCTGTCGCGCAAATTCAACACGATCAAGTCAAGGATTACGCCGAGCGTAAAGGTTGGAGTTTAGAACAAGCTGAAAAGTGGTTAGCACCAAATATGAGTTAGTGAGTCGCGCTAGCTAGGACGAATAAAGGGAGTGACTTGGTGTAATGTCACTCCCTTTTTGTTTATCTACACTTAGGCGCTATTTTTTAGCGCTTAAGAGCTAACTTACTCAAACAGCTCTTCATGTAGAGCTTGTACGGCGCTTCGTGCTACGGATTCATGCAACAAGAAACAGAGGTTATGCGGACTGGCGCCGTAGCAGATCATGCGCAGGTTGTAGTCTTCTAAGGTGCTAAACACTTGCTTAGCGTAGCCCTTACTTTCACTCATGTTATTGCCGATGAGTGCGACTAAACTGAGCCCATGCTCAATGTCGACACTACATAATTGCTCGAGTTCTTCCCTAGCGGCCACTGGTAGCTCTGGTGCGCCACCAGAGGTGTTGGTTTGGTCTAGGGTCAGAGAAACGCTCACTTCCGACGTGGTGATTAGGTCTACCGAGACTTTGTGTTTGGCTAAAATACGAAACGCCTCTGCTAAGAAACCGTAAGCGTGAAACATATTGAGGCTACGCAGCGTCACCATGGTTTGGTTGCCACGCAGCGCTAGGGCGCGAAACAGGGGGGCACTTTCTACTTGTTGCCGGATCCAAGTGCCACCTTTCTCCGGCGCTTTAGATGAGCCGACAAACACGGGGATCTGATGGCGAAGCGCTGGCATTAAGGTGGAAGGGTGGAGGATCTTTGCGCCAAAGTTGGCCATCTCAGACGCTTCACTAAAGCTTATCTCCGGGATCGGAGTCGCTTTAGGTGCAACGCGTGGATCCGTGGTGTAGATCCCAGGAACATCCGTCCAGATCTCTAAGCCCGCCGCCTCAACGGCTTCGGCGATTAACGCCGCGCTGTAGTCACTGCCGCCTCGGCCTAACGTCGTGGTATTGCCTTCCTCATCACTGCCAATAAAGCCTTGGGTAATGACCACATGCTGTTCACACAGTGGCACCAATTTGGCTTTGGCTAGGCTAGCAATGCTTTCAAGTTCTGGCGCCGCTTGGCCGTGTACCGAGTTGGTCCGCATTATTTCTCGGATATCAAAGCGGACGGCGTTGATACCACGTTCGCGCATTAGCTGGGTTAAAATGTGGGTCGACATCAGTTCACCACAGGCGACGATGTGATCAGTCAGTTTATCACTGGTCTGAAAAGAGGCAGCCTCAGCGGCGCTGGCGACGGTATCTAATACTTCACGAACTTGAGTGACGGTTTCTGTGGCGTCTTCCAGTCGGGTTAAAATCTGGTTATGGATCTCGGCGAGCTGGGTTAACAGGGTTTGTCGCTCGGTAGCTTCTGCAACACCATTGGCGAGTTCAACCAAAATATTGGTGACACCAGAGCAGGCACTGCTGACAATCAGTTTAGTATTAGGGTTAGATTCAATAATGGCGGCGCAGCGGCTCATTGCAGAAAAATCTGCCACGCTGGTTCCGCCGAATTTAGCAACATTAAATGTGCTCATGATAGGGTCTCCCAAATTTCCAATAAAATTTCTTAGGTAATAGAAGGGCTATTACCAAACATCCGATGTTGAAGAGAGAAAGATAGAGCGGAGGAAAAGCATTGTTATATTAAATAGATGCGAACCTCAGAAGCCCTTCGCTTAGTCGCGACAGTTGTTAGGATTCAGCCTAAACAACCGACAAGTTGCTGCTACAATAGCAACCCATCTCGGCACTGCTCCCCATCAACAATATGGCTTGGAGTTGTAGCTCCACATAGTGTCTGCCTGGGCAGTGCTCCTCTTCTGCTTGGTTCATTGAACGGGTTTATTGGTTAAAAGTCAATCCGAGATCGCCAGTTTATTCGCCTGTAAAGTTTTGGGTGTGAAAAAAAGCGCGCCACTCTTCGACCCCTGTTCAATTGTGACTTGTGGGTAATCGCGTTACTCTGAACTATCTGAAAGATAAAGCGAGAACCCATATGACAATAAAAAGCTTCTGTCCGCCTCAGCGAACTCTGATGGGGCCTGGTCCATCTGATATCTACCCACAAGTACTGCAAGCGTTAAGCCGCCCAACCATAGGCCACCTTGATCCTCTGTTTATCGGTATGATGGATGAGTTGAAACAACTGCTTAAGTATGCTTTTCAAACCGAAAACGAATTCACTATCGCCGTTTCTGCGCCGGGAAGCGCGGGAATGGAAGCGTGTTTTGTTAACCTGGTCGAGCCGGGTGATAAAGTGATCGTGTGTCGTAACGGCGTATTTGGTGAGCGCATGCGTGAAAATGTCGAACGTTGTGGTGGGGTCGCCATACTGGTCGACGATGAATGGGGTGCGCCGGTTGATTGTGCGAAAGTTGCTAGTGCATTCGAACAGCACCCAGACACAAAACTGTTGGCTTTTGTCCACGCAGAAACCTCGACTGGTGCGCTATCGGATGCCGAGCAACTGGCGCGTATCGCTCAAAAGCATGACGCGCTCACGATTGTTGACGCTGTGACATCGCTTGGCGGCGTTCCTTTGCTGGTGGATGAGTGGGGGCTGGATGCGGTTTATTCTGGCAGTCAGAAGTGCCTCTCTTGTGTGCCAGGCCTCGCGCCGCTGACTTTTTCAACCCGTGCCATCGAGAAAATTCAGCAGCGTAGCCATCCGGTACAAAGTTGGTTTTTAGATCAGAGCTTAGTGCTCGGTTACTGGAGCGGCAATGGCAAGCGGAGCTATCACCATACAGCTCCCGTCAATAGCTTGTACGCACTGCATGAGGCATTATTGACACTAAAAAATGAAGGCCTTGAGCAAGCTTGGCAGCGTCATCGAGTCATGCACGATAAGCTCAAAGTCGGATTAGAACAGCTTGGCTGTCAGTTTGTGGTTGAAGAGGCGTATCGCTTACCTCAATTGAATGCGGTGTATTTTCCTAAAGGCGTGGATGATGCAAAAGTCCGTTCTCATTTGCTGGAAACCTATAATCTTGAAATTGGCGCTGGGCTTGGCGCTTTAGCCGGAAAAGCTTGGCGGATAGGTTTAATGGGTTATGCCGCGAGAGCGGAAAATGTCGCACTCTGTTTACGTGCACTTGAAGAGTCGCTGAATCAGTAGCGCGTTGATAGCAACGAATGAAAACATCGCCGTATCATTGATACGGCGATGTTGGTTCTACTCTCTACCCAGGTTGTAAGCTCGTTAATCCAACTGTTGCGACGGAATTGCCGTACTGCTGGTGGAGCGGTTTTGCGAAGGCGGCTGATAGTTCACCATAGAAAAGTCCTGCTTAGGGAACAAAAACTCCGCTTCGGCTCTTATCTGTTGGGCCTGACTTTCATTTCCCATACCTTGGTAAGCCAAGATGAGATTGGTGTAAAACGCCGGCCTCGGTTTGCGGAGAATGATAGCTTGTGACCAGTCAATATAAGGTTGAATGAGCTTAGTGTCTTCTGTGTAGAGGCCAATGGTGAGATAAGTGCTGTAGACATCCCAGTCAAAACGGTCTTTCCAAACCACCGGATTGGTCACACGGTCGAGAAGTTCCGGTTGCCTTGGTTGCGACTTTTCAAATTGAGTCAAAATATAGTTGGTATGCAGCGCGCTAAGCATATAAAACGCAGTGACAGTTGGTATGACGATAGAGCTGACGCGTAGGGCGACTTTGCTGATGGCCGAAAAACGCCACATTTTATACTTGGCGGTTCGTTGGTCGAGCCAAAACAGCAACACAATAAATGTGACCCAGTGGATTGCTGAGTGGTAAAACGGATATTCGAGCTGAGTGTGCAGCGCGATGGGCGCGAAAAGTCCAAACAGAGCCAAGCGGGTGCCTGTTCGCGCTGAGCTTATTTTATAGATCACAAACAGAGCTGTGAGCAATATCGCCATCACAGGCAGAGCGCCCCCTTCCACTCCCCACATCATCAGTTCATTATGTGGGTGGTCGAGTGCTGGCGTTCCGACCGAGTAGCTTGGATTTAGTTGATGTTGGCGCGCGGTATAAAGCATATAGGCCGGTTCAAACTTACCATAACCATAACCCGTTAGTGGTTTTTCAATGATCATGTCTAAGCTTTGCTTGTAGAAAGTAGTGCGAATATCGCCTTCTTTTTCCGCTTTATACTGGATTAAGTCTAAGTTGCGTTCGCCACCACCTAAGGTCAGTATTCCCCCGAGACTCACACCAATAGCAATAGCTCCCAGCCAAAGCGTAAAGCGGCGCTTGGTCGAAAAACGCCATAAATAAGGCAGAATAAAAATAACCCCGATGATGGCGCCAAGCCAGCCCGTTCGCGAGGCGAGGACAACCAGCAAGGATACCGTAATCAGTGGGATCGCGGCCAATAGCAACAACTTCACTTGATTGCGTCGGTACTTTTGCGGCTGTCGTGCGAGCATGTAGCCAGATAACGCTAAGCCAGTCGCGAGAAAGCTGGCCATGACATTCGGCTGTTGGAAAATACCATAAGGTCGATTGGCGAGCGTGTCGTAACCAAGAACATTTCCGGGCTGTAGATACAGGTATTGTACTAGGCCTAACCCGGCTTCGATGAGAACAGCGAGCAGAATAAACCACAGCAGAGCTTGCTTTTGTGGGTTACTAAAACGAAATTGTTGCAACAGCAAAAATAGGAAAAAACCCGCCCATAATCCGACGATACGAGTGATCGCTTCACTCCACTCGGCATTGGGTAAGAAAATAGGCGCCGTCAGAACCGAGCAACAGAGAAACAGAACCACGGTCAATTTGGAGTAACGTAATTTACGGTTGCTCGCAAGTTGGTAGCAACCGATAGCGATGGCAAAGCTGGTGGTAAGCCAAGTGGTGGCATTAAAAGAGAGCGCCAGTCCGGAGCCGCCGGGGTTTGGCATGAAGAAGTGCATAGCAACGATAAACGTAGCACCAAGCATGGCTAAAAAGTAACGATTGAGCGGCGCTTTCGTTTTATTGGATTCTAATTGGGTTCCACGAACCAGCAAAGTTGCCATAGAAAGAGTATGTCCTTGTTATCAATACAGCTGCTGAGCTTGTAATTGCAGCTGTATTGATAGTACCACTTTTTCTACTTCAACATAGGCTTAAGGAAACGAGCGGTATGGGAGCCTTTCACTTTTGCGACTTGCTCTGGGGTACCTTGGGCAATAATATCGCCCCCACCTTGTCCTCCTTCAGGGCCTAAGTCGACCACCCAGTCAGCGGTTTTTACCACATCAAGGTTGTGTTCAATCACCACCACCGTGTTGCCGTGATCGCGAAGTCGATGCAGTACATTAAGCAGCTGCTGAATATCGTGGAAGTGCAAACCTGTGGTTGGCTCATCAAGAATGTACAGGGTTTTCCCAGTATCGCGTTTAGATAATTCTCTCGCGAGTTTGACCCGCTGCGCTTCACCACCGGATAGGGTGGTTGCTGCTTGACCTAGGCGAATATAGGATAAGCCGACGTCCATTAAGGTTTGCAGCTTACGCGCAATCACCGGGACAGGTGCAAAGAAGGCGTGTGCGTCTTCCACTGTCATTTCTAAAACTTCGTCGATGGTTTTTCCTTTGTAACGCACTTCTAAGGTTTCACGGTTGTAACGCTTTCCTTTACACACATCACAAGGTACATAAACATCGGGCAAAAAGTGCATTTCTACTTTGATCACCCCATCGCCTTGGCAGGCTTCACAACGGCCGCCTCGTACGTTAAAGCTGAATCGCCCTGGTTTATAACCGCGAGAGCGAGACTCTTGGGTGCCAGCAAACAGTTCACGGATCGGGGTGAAGATGCCAGTATAGGTCGCAGGGTTAGAGCGCGGTGTACGACCGATAGGGCTTTGGTCAATGTCGATGACTTTATCAAAGTTTTCTAACCCGACTATTTTCTTATAAGGCGACGGAGTCGCAATTGTTGCGCCGTTGAGCTGCGTCTGGGCGATTTTGTAGAAAGTGTCGTTGATCAGGGTCGACTTCCCTGAGCCAGAAACCCCAGTAATACACGTAAACAAGCCCACAGGTAAGGTGAGGGTGACGTCTTTAAGGTTGTTGCCCGTCGCGCCGATCAGTTCAACGGTTTTACTCGCATCGTACGGAGTTCGCTGCTCGGGAATCGCGATCTGCTTTGCCCCACTTAAATACTGGCCTGTTAGCGAGTTTGGCTCATCTACGATGGCTTGAAAGTCGCCTTCAGCCACCACTTCACCACCGTGGAGCCCCGCCCCTGGGCCAATATCAATAATGTGGTCGGCGCTGCGAATTGCGTCTTCGTCGTGCTCGACAACGAGTACCGTATTGCCTAAATCGCGCAGATGAGTCAAGGTTTGTAATAGGCGTTCGTTATCGCGCTGATGCAGGCCAATGGATGGTTCATCAAGTACGTACATGACTCCAACCAAGCCAGCGCCGATCTGACTAGCCAGGCGAATTCGCTGCGCTTCACCACCTGACAGGGTTTCTGCACTGCGGGATAAGTTAAGGTAGTTAAGCCCAACGTTGATCAAAAAATGCAGTCGATCGTTGATCTCTTTCATCACCTTATCGG
>Ga0070725_10001668_pt1 | contig 12139 bp, 9 predicted proteins | sample tdDd002_FD_69781 | JGI IMG/M metagenome (GOLD analysis project Ga0070725, IMG submission 69781) | Marine sediment microbial communities from the Atlantic coast under amendment with organic carbon and nitrate - tdDd00.2 | ecosystem: Environmental > Aquatic > Marine > Coastal > Sediment | place... | reverse complement strand
CGCAGGCATATAATTGATATTCCGAGGATTATTTTTTGAGCATAAAGAAGAGATTGGACAAAAAGACCATTTCTGGATGGACACTAATTGGGTGCAATCCACCCCCCTCCCAGAACTTCGTCTTCTTTGTAAAATACCGCACACTGTCCGGGGGTAATCGCGGCCTGGGGTTTTTCAAATCGGACAATCGCCGTTTTTCCGTCAATAGGGGTTAGCCTAGAAACGGCGGCCATGTGGCGGTATCTAACACGGGTATGAACATCCATAGGGATGCTCGGTGTTTCATGTATCCAGTTAATATTTTCAACCTTGCACTGCGAAACGAACAGATCCTTTTTAAATCCCACTGTCAATACGTTCTGCCGAGTGTCCATATGGATCACATAATAGGGCTCTGAAGCCGGACAATTGATTCCACGACGCTGGCCAATGGTAAACAGGTGTAGTCCTTTGTGCTCTCTCAGAACGTTACCGCGGATATCTTTTATCAGACCGGGTTTGGGTTCAAATCCCTCATGGCGGGCAAGGAAATCCCCATAGTTTCCGCCTTTGATGAAGCACACATCCTGGCTTTCACTGGCTTTAATCGGTTTGAAGCTCTTGTCCGCAGCCAGCTTGACAACATCGGATTTTGTCATTGTTCCAAGGGGGAAACAGGCACCGGCCAAGTGTTGTTGTGTCAACCGAGCCAGAAAGTAAGACTGGTCCTTTTTGGGATCGACACCTTTATAAAGATGAAACTTTCCTGTTTTGTCCAAGTTTATTCTGGCATAGTGACCGGTGGCAAGGGCTGATGCACCCAGTTTTCGGGCAAAATCATAAACTGTTCCGAATTTAATCGACGGATTGCATACCATGCATGGATTGGGGGTTTGACCGGCCTCATAGGTTCGAATGAAATAATTAACGACATTTTTTTTAAACTCGATACTGCAGTCGAGGATCTTAATATCGATTCCAAGCTGCTTTGCAATGGAAAAAATTTTATGGGATTTTATAAGATGGGTGCTTTGACCGTTATCCGGAGATGGGTCTTCATATCCGGTAACAAAGTGAACCCCGATAACGTTGTGCCCTTTTTCCTTTAAAAGATGGGCAGCCATCAGAGAATCGATGCCGCCGCTTAAGGCAATTGCTGTTAACGGCCTCATTTAAAAAAAAGATTTGTTTGTGGCACGAACTTCCATTGCCCGGGTGGGACAGGCCGTGACACACAATTCGCACACACTGCATTTTTTCTGATTAAAGTCCACAGACATCTCAGGCCGTATGATGGAAAGGGCGTGGGTCGGGCAGACAGCCGTGCAGGCACCGCAATGGGTACATCTTTTTATAATGCGTTTTATTTCCTGAGACGCATTCAGAACCTGTACGCCCCGGTGTTTGAGATATTTGACACCTTCCTTGAAGTCTTTTCTGCTTCCGGCGAGCTCCAAAACCATGACGCCTTCTTTTCTGGGGAGTATGGATGCATTGAGAATATTGAAGGTCAGGTCATAGTTTTTTGAAAGATAGCAAACAATGGGTTTTTCCACTTCTGTCTTGGGAAAGCGCAGAATGAGTATTTTTGAGTACACGGTGAACCTCCGAAAATTCTTTATTTTTATTTGAAAAAGGTTTAATTTAATTGTATTTGCTTAATCTGTCAACTGCAACCTGAAATTCGAAACCAAATAGACACTCGGCAAAATCAGTCCATGAATCCTTTTGCATATCGAACAACAGGTCTTGCCATCAAGACACTGGCCGGACTTTCAAAGGCAAACATACGGATTCACGAAAGGGAAAACATTCCCGAAGGTTCTGTCATATTTGTTGTGAATCATTTTACCCGGATCGAAACCCTTCTCCTTCCATATCATATTCATAAGCTGGTAAAAATTCCGGTTTGGTCTCTTGCCGATTATCAATTTTTTGAAGGAACGCTGGGTGCTTTTCTCGAAAAGGTGGGTGCAGTATCCACCCAAAATCCCCACCGGGACCTTCTCATTATCAAGAGTTTACTCACCGGCGAAGCCAAGTGGATCATTTTCCCCGAAGGCCGTATGGTCAAAAACAAGAAAATCGTTGAAAAGGGGCAATTCATGATTTCTTATGCCGGCGGCAAACGCCCGCCGCACACCGGGGCTGCCACGCTGGCACTGAGAACCGAATTTTATCGCCAACGATTACGGATCATGTTGGATGAAGTTCCTGAGGAAGCCCAACGGTTGATAGAACGCTTTCAAATCGATTCAATCGATGATGTTTTGGCCGGCAACACCTGTATCGTTCCGGTAAACGTTACCTATTATCCACTCAGGGGCCATGAGAATGTGCTCAGCAAGCTGGCTACACGTTGGATAGATAATGTCCCGGAACGCATGCTCGAAGAGATTATGACCGAAGGGAGCATGCTGCTGTCCGGTGTGGATATGGATATTCGGTTTGGCAAACCCATTGAGATCAAGTCATTCATGGAACGTTCGGCCATCCAAAAGGATATCACCTCAAAACGTCGCATCGGTTTCGATGACCCGATTCCTTCAAGACAGATCATGAGAAATGTTGCGGTAAAAGTTATGCAGCAATACATGTCGGCCATTTACAGCATGACCACCGTGAACCATGATCACATTTTTGCATCTCTGTTAAAACTGATTCCGTTTAAAAAAATCGACAGGTATGACCTGAGGCGAAGGGCATTTTTTGTCGTTACGGACAACCTTGATGAAACAGGAGTATATCTCCACGACGATCTCCATTTAGATCAGACGCATCTATTGATAGACGACCGTTTCAACAAGCTTAAAAACTTTGTCAAAGTTGCCGAGGAAAAGAGAGTTGTCAAAATAAAGAACAATTCGCTCATAAAGGATACTTCGAAATTTATGTCATCTTTTGATTTTCATCGTGTTCGTATTGATAATCCCGTTGCAGTTATTGCAAATGAAGTTGAACCCTTGATAAAGCTCCAGCGCAGGATAAGGCGGTATGCATGGATGCCGGGCTTCTGGTTGAGACGGCAGATTGCCGGGTATCTGATGAAAAAAGCGACGGATGAATTCGATCGAGACTATGAAAAGTATTATATAGAAAAAGAATCAAAGGAGAAAGATGTCGGGAAACCGTTTCTCATTAAAGGAACATCCCGTAATATGGGGGTGGTTCTGGTGCACGGATATATGGCCGCCCCTCTCGAAGTCAAGAAGCTGGCCGAGTATTTGGGGCGAAGGGGATTGTGGGTTTATGCGCCACGATTAAAGGGGCATGGTACTGCTCCGGAAGATCTGGCAATCAGACCCTATACGGATTGGGTGTCCGCGGTTGAAACAGGTTATGCCGTTATGAGCCACCTGTGCGAGCAGGTTGTAGTGGGCGGGTTTTCCGCCGGAGCTTTACTGGCACTGGAACTGGCGGCAAGAGTAAAAGGGATCATGGGTGTTTTTGCCGTTTGTCCGTCCATGAGGCTTCAGGACTTTTCCTCGAAATTTGTACCGGCGGTCGACGTGTGGAATCGTTTGATGGAGCGGGTTCGCCTTGAAGGGGCTAAAAAGGAATTTGTTGAGAATGAGCCTGAAAATCCACATATTAATTATTTCCGGAATCCGGTCTCCGGGGTGTTGGAACTGGAGCGACTCATGGAGTCCGTAGATGAAAAATTGCCCGATATTCAGATACCGGCACTTGTGGTTCAATCCCTGGGAGATCCGGTGGTGAAACCTAGCGGATCTCGACGGGCTTTCAAACGTATTGGATCCGAAGATAAATCGTATATCCTCTTTAACTTTGACCGCCACGGCATTCTATTAGGCAAGGGCGCAAGCAGAGTCCACAAAGCGGTCGGAGATTTTATCGAGACGTTAAATTTACCCTGACTTTGTATGAAAACATGACAGATGTAGAGATTTCACAGGTGGAGCCCGATTCGTCCATTTGTCCCGGGCATACTTGAATTTGGGGCACCCTCGGCATTCGTTCAATTAAGGGTGAACATTATGAAAAATTCCGGATAAATTTTCGCGAGAGATTCAAATCAGCTTTCTTTCCCGCAACTTTTTGATGATCTTTGCACATACTTCTTCTTGGGTTAGTTTCGAGCAGGTCAACGTGACGTCTGCACACTTCGTATACAAAGGATAACGTTCATGGAACAGGTCTGCGAAGCTCTGATCCGGGCGTTTTGCCAGACCTCTCGTATCAAAATCGATGACCCGCGACTCAAGTGTGGAGAGATCCACGTCAAGAAAGACCATGAGACCGTTCGACTTCAAATGCATCATGGCGGCATGACTGTATGCCGCGCTTCCTCCGGTGGCGATGACGCAATTCCGGCAGTTAAGCCCCAAGAGAACGTCCTCCTCGATCCTGCGCAAAGCCAAATGGCTTTCCGTGTCAACGATGTGTTGCAGGGAACGGCCGGCTAATGTCTGGATCAGGACGTCCGTATCCACAAAGTCGTATGATGTCATCTTGGCCAAAATGACGCCCACCGTACTCTTGCCCGACCCGGGCATTCCGATGAGCACGATGTTGGATAAGTTCTCAGCCATGATATTTTTTAGCCTTTTGCGTAAACGATTCCGTGTAATGCCGAATAAGGGAAGCCACTCGATGTCGAGTGGATTTTAACCCCGTTAGTAACTGGGGTGTAAATCCCGTTTCACCAGGACTGCAGGGAGCCTCAGTTATAATATTTTTACGAATAGTACTTTTGGATCATCCGGGCAATTATAATCCAAGGTGACCGACACATCGAACAACTGCCCATTTCCCGGTTCTATCTGAAACCCCATTTTTTTATGAAATTCGATGGATCCTTTGTTTACAGGGGATGTACAGGCGCGGACCATGGCCCGATTGTTTTCTTTGCATATTTGGAAAAACCGATGATACAAATAGGTGCCGAGTCCTAATCCGCGATATTTGGGATGAACGCCCACAAAGTGTATGTAGCATTCATTGGCCCGTGACTGGGACAGAAAGCCGATTAAAAAAGCTATTAATTCACCGTCCCGATCTTCCATTACCAAGGATGTGTTGTAAAAATGTTCAAGAAATAGTCTGGGCAGCATGGATGTTAAGTCACGACCACCCCACCAGTCCTTCATTGCGTTTATAATTCTTGGATGATCTGACGGTTCACTGTATCTGATACTCACCCCGTCGGGCAATTCGGATTTTTCAGTATTCTTCATTTATATCCACTCTTAAGTAATCGCGGGTATTATATGAATTTAGCACTGCCCTTTTAGCTCTTTTAAAAAAACTTAAGTCAACGAATAGGAGGTTTTGAAATAGCTTATGGTTTTTTGTGTTTTATCTTTCCGGTTTCCGTCTGACAAGAAAAAAATATAATCCCGAGCTTCGGCACCTCATTACCACGAATAAAACCCGCAACCTGGCATTGAAAAAAGTTCGAGATGCAATAAACATCCGGACGTTTTTTGTGGCAAATAAAGACGGTATTTTTGACACGCGACGCATGATTTTTTCAAACTCGACTTTCAAAAAATTAGATTGTTACACGAATCAAGGGGAACCCCTGTTGAAATACCACAATGTGTATTTAAAGCAACAGCGACTCAATAAAATAATATATTGATTTATATGCAAATTCAATCTTAAAAATAATAAAAAATTATCTGGGGGGTTAATAAAAAATATTTGGGTTGCAATCGACAAACAAGGCATTATGTTATCGAAAGGTGGAGATAAACGAACAAAGATTTCCGTTCGATTTAAACCGATTATTATACGATAGTGTTCCGTTCTTTTTTTGAAAATCCTCTGACTTCTTCAGATGTGAAGGTGGGAAGCCAGGAGTTATATATTCAGAGAGGTAGCCGATATGAAAAAATTATACATCTGTATACTGGTGCTGTTTGCGCTGATGTCGTGGCAGAAGCATACCCCGGAAGTATACGCCCTTGATGGCGATGCCATGGAGTATTTTAACCTGGGATTGAAAAGCACGATGGCCAATGAAAAAATCAATTATTTTACCACGGCCTTGGACTTGAATCCGAGGCTCGCCCCTGCCTATGAAAAACGAGGATTGCATTATTATTTTCAGGAGAAATACGACAAGGTCATTGAGGATTTTACGAATTATATCCGACTGGTTCCCGATAAAGCCGATGCCTACCGGATGCTGGGGATGGCTTACCTCAAAATCGGAACCCATGAAGAGGCCATTGTCAACTTCGACAAAGCCATCAATTTGGGACCAGATATGGGTGCAGCCTATAGTTACCGGGCCGAGGCCTTTCGCAAGAACGGTCAACTGAGCGAAGCTCTCGATGATGCCCAAAAGGCCATTGCCCTGGGAAGCGATCTCCAAATTTTGTCCGACGTTTATAGAACCAGGGGCAAGGTTTACCAGGAGTTGGGTCAAGATATGTCGGCCAACGCCAACTTCAAAAAGGCGGTGGAAATCGATCCCAGATACGTCTTCTACCGCTATATATCAGGATATGCCGACCTTGAAGATGTCGGCAAGGCAGGCCTATTCGGTATGATCGGAATGGCCTTTGTGTTTATCTTCGGCTTTAAGTTAAAGCCTCCCCGAAGAGACGAATAACCTGATGTGCTTAGGCGCCATTTCAAAACCTCAAAATTACGCGAACGAAGGTTTTGAAACAGCGTCTAAACCTTTCTGTTAAATACTTTAACCCTAATTGATTGCAAACAAACTGGGAGAAATATTATAACTGCTTAGTTTTTTATATTTTTTGTAGATACCAATGGCAGGGCTTTCAGCGTAAAAGGTTCCAACAAGTGTTTAACATTCATCATATCCCTCCTCTTTGAGCCCTAACTCCGAGTGATAGTGATTCGGAAATTCGAGTTGGTCGGAGGATCCCGATTTTATCTCTCGGTGAGAATTTTGCGCAGCACGTACTGGAGAATGCCGCCGTTGTCGTAGTAATCGACATCGATATCTGTATCCAGACGGGCAATGACTTCAAAATTAATCTCGCTTCCGTCTTCCTTCACGGCCTTTACAGGTAGGACTTTTCTCGGATGCATATCTTCAATTCCCGTAATGAAGAAGGTTTCCGACCCGGTTAAGCCCAGGCTATCCACATTCTCATTTTCCTTGAATACCAGCGGCAGTACTCCCATTCCCACCAGGTTGCTTCGATGTATCCTTTCAAAAGATGCTGCCATAACCGCTTTTACACCGAGGAGTGCGGTGCCTTTGGCGGCCCAGTCTCTGGAAGATCCTGTGCCATACTCTTTGCCGCCCAGGACCACCAGGGACTTTCCTTCATCGATGTATTCCATGGCGGCATCATAGATAAATTTTTCTTCTTTGTTCGGGAACTTTAAGGTGAAACTTCCTTCCTTGGGGGACACCAGCTTATTTTTAATGCGGATATTTCCAAAAGTTCCCCGCATCATGACTTCATGATTTCCTCTGCGGGATCCGTAAGAATTAAATGTTTCAGGGGTAACGTTCTTCTCGATAAGATACTTTCCGGCCGGATAATCCGGTGAAATCGCACCTGCCGGAGAAATGTGGTCTGTGGTCACTGAATCGCCGAGAAGCAAAAGCACGCCGGCATCATCCACATTCGAAGGTTCTAATCGGTCAAGAGTGAAATCTTTAAAAAACGGCGGTTTCTTAATATAGGTGGACACTTCATCCCAGCTGAACGTTGCACTTTGGGTGACATCAAGGGAATGCCAGAATTGATCCCCATCAAAGATTTTCCCATATTCCTGCTGGAAGAACTCTTTGCTAACATGTTCTTTGACCAGGTTTTCGATCTCATCCTCGGAAGGCCAGATGTCGTTCAGGTATACCGGCTGGCCGCTGTTATCTAACCCAAGCGGTTCCACGGTTAAATCGATATCGATCCTTCCGGCGATGGCAAATGCCACCACCAGTATGGGTGACGCCAAAAAATTGGCTTTGATACTCTGATGGATTCTGGCCTCGAAATTCCGATTTCCGGAAAGAACGGATGCCACAGTGAGGTCATTTTCGGCGATGGCTTTTTCTACTTCAGGATGCAGTGGACCGCTGTTTCCGATGCAGGTTGTACACCCAAAGGCTGCCAGATGAAAGCCGAGGGTCTCGAGGTACGGCATCAGGGCGGCGGCTTCCAGATATCGACTGACCACTTTGGATCCAGGCGCCAGAGAAGTCTTAACATACGGCGGAACTTTCAAACCTTTTTTTACCGCATTTTTGGCCAAAAGCCCTGCTCCAAGCAGAACATAAGGGTTTGAAGTGTTCGTGCATGAGGTGATGGCGGCGATAACGATGTTCCCGTCTCCGATGGCCGAAGGCTTTCCATCGAGATTTAACTTGCAAGCTGCCGACTTTATGGGCCGGCAAACCGATGCCCGGGCAGTTTGGCAGCCGGATTCATCGTGGAATGTAGATAGCGAGCTCATATCCGCATTTCTGTCATATTCACATCCCAGTATCGCTGCAAATTTGTCCTTTAAAGCCTGCAGCTCGATTCTATCCTGGGGTCTGGCCGGACCGGCCACTGAAGGTTTCACGGTGGAAAGATCGAATTCGATCACTTCGGAGTATTCCGGTTCTTCATCACCGGTGTAAAAAAGACCTTGAGAACGGGTGTAGACATCCACAAGGGCGGAACGATCCTCTCGATTCGTTAGTTTAAGATATTCAACGGTCTTTTCGTCCACCGGGAAAAAGCCGAGGGTGGCACCGTACTCAGGCGTCATGTTTGCGATGGTGGCTCTGGCAGGAATCGTGAGTTTCTTCATTCCCGAACCGAAAAATTCGACAAATTTTTCAACCACGTTGTGTTTCCTGAGCAGCTCGGTGATTACCAGTACGAGGTCGGTGGCCGTAATGTCTTTTTTAAGTTCCCCGACCAGCCGGACGCCGATGACCTGGGGAATCGACATGTAGTACGGCTGTCCCAGCATGACGGCTTCTGCTTCAATGCCGCCGACGCCCCATCCCATTACGCCGATTCCATCGATCATGGTGGTATGTGAATCCGTACCGACCAGGGTGTCGGGATAGGCTGTGCATCGGCCGTTCTCTTCTTCGGCCATTACCACCTGTCCGAGATATTCAAGGTTTACCTGGTGACATATCCCCGAGTTGGGAGGTACCACCTTTAGATTGTCGAAGCTTTTCTGGGCCCATTTCAAAAGTGCGTATCGTTCCCCATTCCGTTCGTATTCTTTTTCTACATTCTTTTCTAAAGAATCTGCTGTGCCGTAGGAGTCTACCTGAACGGAGTGATCAACAATCAGATCCACCGGGACCAGCGGATTGATTTTCATCGGATCTCCCCCAAGGTCTTTTACAGCGTCCCGCATGGCGGCCAGATCCACCACCGCAGGCACGCCGGTGAAATCCTGCATTAGGACCCGTGCCGGATGATAGGGTATTTCCACGGGCCGGTCATACTGTTTTTGCCAGCGCGCGATGTTGATCAGATCTTCTTTTTTAACCGTCCGTCCATCGAGTTTTCTTAACAGATTTTCCACCAGAATTTTTATGGAAAAAGGGAGTCTTTTAATGTCGGCGATCCCTTTTTGTTCCAGCAGCGTGATATCTGAGATGGTGTATGATTTGCCTTCAACGTTTATCTGCTTTAAAAAGTCTTTCTTATCCATAATACCTTTTCTCCGATGTCTCCATTCAATATGTTTAAACTTTAATGATTTAGATATTTAAAACAGCCGGTTTCAAACGGCTTCACGGTTGATTGAGTTCAATTATACGTGAAGCGATATTATTTTCAAGAGATTATTGGGTTGTCCTGAACTCAGGTTTCAATAGATCCGGCTCAGGTAAATCCCGAACCTGCGGTGCAGGTGTAGCAGTGGTCGGCTGTGGCAATATGACTGTGGGGCGGTGGCGGGCCTGACATCTCAGAGACGTGGATTTTATGTCCTCCCATGAAAAGCTCCCTGGCAAGATTAAAATCACAATCGTAAAGATAACCGTCCCAGGAGACAGAAACCAGGGATCGACACATCAAACCGTCGACCGAACACGGATTGAAACTCGAATAAAGCTTTCCCATATAGTTGTCCAAATTGTTCGTTTCGACCAGCCACTGGCGGAACCTGCCCAGGGGCACATTGGCAAAATTAAACAGGTTGTTGAAAACAATCCCCCATTTTCTTTTCAGAACCTGTCGGAATCGCTTTTCTGTTTGAGCCTGATTGGGCGGGAGAAACGCGCCGGTGGGGTTGGATACCAGGCTCAGCTCCAGGCCGGAACCCTCGTGGCCGTACCCCATGGCATTCAGCTTTTTAAGGGCATCGATGGTTGTTTGAAAAATACGGTCGCCTCTTTGTGAATCGGTTTGGGCTTCATTCAAGGAAGGAAAAGAAGCCACAATTACGATACGGTGCGCTTTCAACAATTCAAAAAGATATTCTCTTCGTCCGTCGTTCAGGGCTGACAGGTTTGAGCGCAGCATTATTCTGGGGCATAGAGAAAAGACTTCTTCTATCATCATGCCGATATTGGGGTTCAGTTCAGGAGCGCCGCCTGTAATATCGATGGTTTCAAATTTGCTTCGTTGCGCGTATGATATGATTTCTCTTATGATTCCTGGATCCATATTCTCTTTGCGCCCGGGCCCGGCATTAAGATGACAGTGTCCGCAGGTCTGGTTACAGCGGATGCCGAGATTAACCTGTAATGTATGGGTGTTGTTCCGATTTAATTGAAGGCCATGACGGGATAGAGTTCGGCTGAAAGGCTCAATACCGCTATGTTCTATCGATGATATATTTGATGCGTGCTCGTTTAACATTTATCCAACCGAATGTTGTCTGTTCTACATGGTTATTTTTTCAGCAATGTTGCGCATCTGAACGCCGTGAACCAGCGATGCACCGCCTCGAATGGCCGTGGCAACGTGGACGGCTTCGGTCATTTCAGCCATGTTGGAGCCTTTTTCCAAACAGTCTTGTGTATAAGCGTCGATGCAGTATGGACACTGTACGGTATGCGCCACCGCAAGGGCGATGAGGGATTTTTCCCGCTCCGTAAGTTCGCCTTCTGCAAATACGGCACCGTAATACTCGAAAAACTTCTGGGTCAACTTGGGTGAATCTTTACCGATGTCTTCAAATTTCGACAGATCTTCAGGCTTGTAGTATGTTTCCATCGTTGTATATCCTTCCTGTTAATTTTATATAGGGTATGATACCGCTATGAGCGAAAGTTTAAATTCTTTCTGCATCCTATGTATCTCCCGATTATTCCTTTAATTGCGTATCATCGGTCTTCAGGGCCGCAGGCCCGCCCTTTAAGATTGAAAAAGAATTTAAGTCCTTTCTTAATTTTCTCTGAAAAAATTTTGGGCGTGAAGAATGTTCCGGCGACCTTTTTATTGATCTCTCCGATGGTGGGGTAGGGATGAACGGCCGCTGCCAGCGTAGAGAGTTTTACCTTTCCATTAAAAACCGCCACCCATTCGCTGATCAGATCTCCTGCATGGGGCCCCAAGATCTGAACGCCGATGGGCTTTTCTTTCTCATCTAAAATCATTTTGATTCTGCCGATCTTTTCACCTTCTGCAAGGCTTCGATCATTGTCTTCAAACGCCTCGACCCAGATTGAATAATCGATCCCGGCAGCTCTCGCGGTTTTTTCGTTCATTCCGATACTCGACAGTTCAGGATCGGTATAAGTGCACCACGGCAAATAGGTGTAATCGGTTTTTCTGGGAAGATGGAAAATTGCATTGCTGACGATAATTCCCCCTTCGTATCCGGCCGCATGGGTGAATAGAAAACCGCCGCTAACATCTCCTGCAGCAAAGATATGCTTGTGATTGGTTCTCAGCCTGTTGTCCACCACAATGCCGGTTCTGCCTGCTTTTACACCGATGTCCTCGAGGCCCATGACATTGGTGTTGGGTGTTCTTCCCACCGCAACCAGGAGGGTCTCTGCTTTTAGGCGTCTGGTCCTGCCGCCCGGGTCTTTGATGGTTACTTCTTTTTCCTTGCCGAGGTCTTTGACGGCTTCAATCGACGAATTTAAATGAAATGCGACACCTTCGGACTCCATTACGCTCTGGATCGTATCGGCCATGTCTTTGTCCTCTTTGGCCAGAATCTGATCGCCCCGGTCAACAATGGAGACTTTTGTTCCCAGACGGTTAAATGCCTGTCCCATTTCGCTTCCGATGGGGCC
>Ga0070725_10001667_pt1 | contig 12142 bp, 7 predicted proteins | sample tdDd002_FD_69781 | JGI IMG/M metagenome (GOLD analysis project Ga0070725, IMG submission 69781) | Marine sediment microbial communities from the Atlantic coast under amendment with organic carbon and nitrate - tdDd00.2 | ecosystem: Environmental > Aquatic > Marine > Coastal > Sediment | place... | reverse complement strand
GGCCTTTAATTTTAAACAACCAGTTGCTATCATACAACAGTTTTCGTCTCTTTGCAAGTGTTTTTTGCGAGGTTTATTGAATGGGAGAAACAAAGGAGTACGGAGATCAGAGAACGGAGAACGGAAAGGTCAAAACCCAGAAGCAAAACACCGAAGTTCACGCACTTGATTTTGACTTTAACCGTTCTCCGTACTCCGAACTCCGTTCTCCAACAAAAAAAACGACCCAGACAAAGTCTGAGTCGTTTGTTATTTGTGAATTAATTACTCGATGATTGTTGCTACTGCACCAGCACCAACTGTACGTCCACCTTCACGGATTGAGAAGTTAAGACCTTCTTCAACTGCGATTGGAGCGATTAGTTCGATAACCATTTCTACGTTATCGCCAGGCATGCACATTTCAACGCCTTCTGGAAGAGCGATTGAACCAGTTACGTCAGTTGTTCTGAAGAAGAACTGTGGACGGTAACCGTTGAAGAATGGAGTATGACGTCCGCCTTCTTCTTTTTTAAGTACATATACTTGTGCTTTAAACTTTGTATGTGGGTTTACTGAACCTGGCTTTGAAAGTACTTGACCACGTTCGATTTCTGCACGTTGAATACCTCTAAGAAGTAAACCAACGTTGTCCCCTGCGCGACCTTCATCAAGAAGCTTACGGAACATTTCAACACCAGTACAAACGATCTTACGTGTTTCTTCTGCTAAACCAACTAGTTCAACTTCTTCAGAAACTTTTACGATACCACGCTCGATACGACCAGTAGCAACTGTACCACGACCTGTGATTGAGAATACATCCTCTACAGGCATTAGGAAAGGCTTGTCTGTGTCACGCGTTGGCTCTGGAACGTACTCATCGATGATTTCAAATAATTCAACGATTTTGTCGCCCCATTGGCTGTTTGGATCTTCTAGTGCTAGAAGAGCTGAACCTTGAACGATTGGTGTATCATCTCCTGGGAAGTCGTACTCTGAAAGTAATTCTCTTACTTCCATTTCTACTAGCTCAAGAAGTTCTTCGTCATCAACCATGTCGCATTTGTTTAAGAATACTACGATGTATGGAACACCAACTTGACGTGCAAGAAGGATATGCTCTCTTGTTTGTGGCATTGGACCATCTGCTGCAGATACAACAAGGATTGATCCGTCCATTTGTGCTGCTCCTGTGATCATGTTCTTAACGTAATCGGCATGACCCGGGCAATCAACGTGAGCGTAATGTCTGTTTGGAGTTTCGTACTCAACGTGTGCAGTAGAGATTGTAATCCCTCTTTCACGCTCTTCTGGTGCTTTATCAATGTTTTCGAAGTCTACTGCTTCACCAAGACCGTGACGGACGTGAAGTGTTTTTGTGATTGCTGCAGTAAGTGTAGTTTTACCATGATCAACGTGACCAATTGTACCAACGTTAACGTGTGGCTTATTTCTTTCGAACTTTTGCTTAGCCATTAATATTTCCTCCTTCATATCTACTTATTAATAGTAGTATGTGAATTTATTATTTGATTTATATTATTTATTACCTAAAATTTCATCTGCAAGACCTGCTGGCACTTCTTCATAATGAGAGAATACCATTGAGTAGTTACCACGACCTTGTGATTTTGAACGAAGGTCTGTTGCGTAACCAAACATTTTAGAAAGTGGAATGTGACAACGGATAACTTGGTTACCGTGTACAAGGTCCATACCTTCTAGCTTACCACGACGTGAGTTGATATCACCCATAACATCGCCTAGGTAATCGTCTGGCACTGTAACTTCAACCTTCATGTAAGGCTCAAGTAAAACTGCACCAGCTTTACGCATTGCTTCTTTGAAAGCCATAGAAGCAGCAAGTTTAAACGCCATTTCAGAAGAATCGACTTCATGGTAAGAACCATCATAAAGCTCAACACTTACGTCTACAACTTCGTATCCGCCTAAGATACCAGCAGCAAGTGCGCCTTGGACACCTTCGTCAACTTTAGGAATGTATTCTTTTGGAACCGAACCACCTGTAACTGAGTTGATGAACGTATAACCTTCACCTGGCTCATTAGGCTTAACTTTAATTTTAACGTGTCCATACTGACCTTTACCACCCGATTGCTTCGAGTACTTGTGATCAACATCAACAGCTTTCTTAAGTGTTTCTTTATAAGCAACTTGAGGTGCACCGATGTTTGCTTCTACTTTAAATTCACGAAGCATACGATCTACGATGATCTCTAAGTGAAGTTCACCCATACCAGCAATTATACATTGACCAGTTTCTTCATCTGTATAAGTCTTAAATGTAGGATCTTCTTCAGCTAGTTTTTGTAAAGCAGTACCCATTTTTTCTTGAGCAGCTTTTGTCTTAGGCTCAATTGCAACACGGATAACTGGATCCGGGAATACCATTTGTTCTAAGATAACAAGTGAATCTGGATCACATAAAGTATCACCCGTTGTTGTATGCTTTAAACCAACTGCCGCTGCGATATCGCCTGAGTAAACCTTACCGATTTCCTCACGCTTGTTAGCATGCATTTGAAGGATACGACCAATTCTTTCTTTCTTACCCTTAGTAGAGTTATAGCAGTGTGCACCAGCATCAATAGTACCAGAGTAAACACGGAAGAACGAAAGACGACCTACGTATGGGTCAGTCATGATTTTAAATGCAAGTGCTGAGAAAGGACCCTCATCATCTGAAGGACGTGTAATCTCTTCATCAGTATCTGGGTCAATACCTTTAATAGCAGGTACATCTAAAGGTGAAGGCATTAAGGCAACAACAGCGTCAAGTAAAATTTGAACACCTTTGTTTTTATAAGCCGAACCACAGAATACAGGAACAACAATGTTATCGATTGTTGCCTTACGAAGTGCAGCCATTAATTCTTCCTCAGTTAGATCTTCTCCATCTAAGTACTTCATCATAAGCTCTTCGTCTGTCTCAGCAATTGCTTCTACCATTGCATAACGGTATTCTTCTGCTTGTTCTTGCATATCTTCAGGAATATCAGTGATTTCAATTTCCTCACCTAAGTCATCCTTATAAATGCGGGCTTTCATATCAACTAAGTTGATGATTCCTTGGAATTCATCTTCTGCACCAATTGGAAGTTGTACAGGAACTGCATTTGCTTTAAGACGATCTTTCATCATGCCAACAACACGTAGGAAGTCTGCACCTGTAATATCCATCTTATTAACAAAAGCCATTCTTGGTACACCATACTTAACAGCTTGTCTCCAAACCGTTTCAGATTGAGGTTCTACCCCACCTTTTGCACAGAATACTGCTACGGAACCATCAAGTACACGAAGTGAACGTTCAACTTCAACTGTGAAATCAACGTGACCCGGTGTGTCGATAATGTTAACTCTATGGTCATTCCATTCGCAAGTCGTTGCAGCAGAAGTGATCGTGATACCACGTTCTTGCTCTTGCTCCATCCAGTCCATTGTAGCTGCGCCATCATGAACCTCGCCAATACGATGTGTAATACCTGTATAGTATAAGATACGCTCTGTAGTCGTAGTCTTACCAGCATCAATATGAGCCATAATACCAATGTTTCTAGTCTTTTCTAACGAAAAAGCTCTTTTCATTGAAATTCCTCCTTTCTCCACTAATTATACTTTCGGAAAATAGTTTATTATATTATTTGATTGAACGAAGGGGCTTGCAGTTTGACAAATAAATTTATCACCATGCAAACCCACCTTGTCAATTCTAAGGTAATGTCTAAAGGTTTACCCTTTAGCTTACCATCTGTAATGTGCAAATGCTCTGTTAGCTTCTGCCATTTTGTGTACATCTTCACGTTTCTTAACAGATGCGCCAGTGTTGTTCGCAGCATCCATAATTTCTTTAGCTAGTTTTTCTCGCATCGTTCTTTCTCCGCGCTTACGAGTGTAATCAACTAACCATCTTAAAGCAAGCGTTTGACGACGCTCTGGTCTTACCTCGATTGGAACTTGGTAGTTAGCACCACCAACACGACGAGCTTTGATTTCAAGTACAGGCATGATGTTAGTCATTGCTTCTTCGAAGACTTCAATAGCCTCTTTACCTGTTTTTTCTTGAACCATTTCGAATGCTCCGTAAACGATTCTTTGTGCTGTTCCTTTTTTACCATCTAACATAACAGAGTTAATCAACTTTGTTACAACTTTTGAGCCATACATAGGATCTGGTAAAACAATCCTTTTGGGCGCTCTTCCTTTTCTAGACACTCTACTTCCCTCCTTGAGAAATGTGATTCATCGGTACTCAACAAACCTTGTGGTTTGTCGTCGCGTGCCATTGGTTCGACTATTACATGATGACTTTATAAAGCCCCTTCCACTGGAAGAGGCTGTTTATTGTTTAATTAGCTTTTCTTCTTTGGTCTTTTCGCACCGTACTTAGAGCGAGCTTGCATACGATCAGCAACTCCTGATGTATCAAGTACACCCCTAACGATGTGGTAACGACAACCCGGTAAATCTTTTACACGACCACCTCGAATAAGTACAACACTATGTTCCTGTAAGTTGTGACCAACCCCAGGGATATATGCAGTTACTTCAAGTCCATTCGTAAGTCTTACTCTGGCAACTTTACGAAGAGCCGAGTTAGGCTTCTTAGGTGTAACTGTTTTAACTGACGTACAAACACCACGTTTTTGTGGAGCAGATATCTTCGTAGGCTGTCTTTTTAAAGAGTTAAATCCTCTTTGAAGAGCAGGCGAAGTACCTTTCTTCGTCATTTGTTCTCTACCTTTACGTACTAACTGATTAATAGTAGGCATTCATCAGCACCTCCTTCCTTATTTAATTTCTGTTACATAGTCAACCGTTATTTCAATACGACCGCCGTCGCAGCACCAACGTCAATATTACATGCCCTGCCAAGTTCTTTCATGGACTCGACTAAGACAACTGGCACATCGTTTTCGTCTGCCAATTCTATGATCCTTCGAGTCACATGTTGTTCAGCATCTTTGGCTATGTACAGAGCTTTCGCTCGATCTTCCATAAGCGCTTTCGATGCTTGTTTTATACCAACTTTCAACTCTTCTGAATCATTAAATTCGAGTTTAGTCATATTCGGACCTCCCTCAGGCCTCAAAAACGAGTCCTTTATTCGTATGCCTTTCGGCACACTACAACATTTTACCACCATAGGTGGTGACTGTCAACACAATTATAAACAAGATTTTAAGCGCGAGAACGGTTGATTTATAACCGTTCTCGCGTTCTTGATTAACGCTTTAGTGAGTTAAACCTTATTATAGGATCTCTTCTTCTAAATCATTCGGATACTCATCAACTGAATCAATACCAATTGACTTGTACTTACGCATTCCTGTACCTGCTGGAATAAGTTTACCGATGATTACATTTTCCTTAAGACCTAATAATCTATCTTCTTTACCTTTTATAGCTGCTTCTGTAAGAACACGTGTAGTCTCTTGGAATGAAGCTGCCGATAAGAACGAGTCTGTAGCAAGAGATGCTTTTGTAATTCCGAGTAGCGCGCGGTTACCAGTTGCAATTTCGCCGCCATCTGCTTCAATGACCTTATTGCTTCTTTTGAATTCCTTGTAAGATACTAAGCCACCCGGTAGCAACTCAGAATCTCCAGATTCTTCAATTCGAACTTTAGAAAGCATTTGCTTAATGATGATTTCAACATGCTTATCATTGATATCAACACCCTGCATACGATAAACTCTCTGAACTTCCTTAACAATATAATCTTGAACACCACGCATACCAACGACGCGTAGAATATCATGCGGATTAATCGAACCTTCTGTAATAAGATCGCCAGCTGTTACAAAATCGCCTTCTTTTACTTTTAACAGTGATCCAAAGACAATCTGCGCTGCTGCAGATTCACCAGCATCAGATGTGATAACAACTTCTCGTTTCTTCTTTGTTTCTTTAAACGATATTTTACCATCGATCTCGGCAATTACAGCCAGACCTTTTGGCTTACGCGCTTCGAAAAGTTCCTCAACACGGGGAAGACCCTGTGTAATATCGGCTCCCGCAACACCACCTGTATGGAATGTACGCATTGTAAGCTGTGTACCCGGTTCACCGATAGACTGAGCTGCGATGATACCTACTGCTTCACCTACATTTACAGATTTACCTGTTGCAAGGTTAATACCGTAACATTTCGAACAAACACCATGTATCGTCTCACATTGAAGAACCGAACGAATTTCGAGCTCCTTAATACCAGACTCTACAATTGCATCTGCTTGTGCTTCCATGATCATTTCAGTTGATCTATTAAGGACTTCACCTGTTTTAGGATGAACAATGTCATTTACAGGATAACGGCCTAACAATCTGTCTTTAAGAGGTTCGATAACTTCGTTACCGTCTTTAAAAGCACTTACTAAAATTCCATGTTCTGTACCGCAATCTAATGCTCTTACAATAACATCTTGACTAACGTCAACTAGACGTCTTGTAAGGTAACCTGAATCGGCAGTACGGAGCGCTGTATCAGCAAGACCTTTACGTGCACCCGTTGTCGAGATAAAGTATTCCAGTACCGATAGTCCTTCACGGAAGTTCGATACGATGGGAATCTCAACTGTTTTACCAAGTGCATTGGCCATAAGACCACGCATCCCAGCAAGCTGACGAATCTGATTCTTACTACCACGGGCACCGGAATGCGCCATGATAAATACGTTGTTCATGCTACCAAGGTTATCCATTAGGGCATCAGTAACATTTTCTGTTGTTTTTGTCCATATCTGAATTACTTTTTCATAACGCTCTTCATCAGAGATCAAACCACGACGGAATGCTTTTTGATACTTGGCAACAGTTTCTCTTGCTTCTTTAATGAGTTCTTTCTTCGCTGGAGGAATTTTCATATCTGATACCGATATGGTAATCGCACCTTGTGTTGAATAATGGAAGCCCATTGTTTTAATATGATCAAGCAGTTCTGCTGTAGTAGTATTACCATGTACATGGAACGACTTAGCAATGACTGTTTCTAGTTTTTTCTTAGTACATAAGAAGTCTACTTCAAGTCCGTATGCATCTTTCGAACGATCCACAAAACCTAGGTTTTGAGGTACTTTTTCATTAAAGATAAAACGCCCTACTGTACTCTCAACAAGTTGACCATGATCATCTTCTGAAAGTTTGACACGTACTTTTACCATGGAATGTAAACCAACAACACCAGTTTGGTATGCCATAAACATTTCATCGTAATCCTTGAAGACTTTACCTTCGCCAGGCTCACCTTCGATTTGGATTGTTAGGTAGTAAGAACCTAATACCATATCCTGTGTAGGTGTTGTGATTGGAAGGCCATCTTTAGGCGCTAATATATTGTTTACAGAAAGCATTAAGAAACGTGCTTCTGCTTGCGCTTCAACCGATAGTGGAACATGGACTGCCATTTGGTCACCATCGAAATCGGCATTGTATGCTGTACAAACAAGGGGATGCAGTTTAATCGCTTTACCTTCAACAAGAACTGGTTCAAATGCTTGAATACCAAGTCTATGAAGCGTAGGCGCACGGTTAAGAAGAACTGGATGATTTTGAATTACCTCTTCAACAATATCCCATACTTCTGGTTTAACACGCTCAACCATACGTTTTGCACTCTTAATGTTATGCACATAACCATCTTTAACAAGTTTTTTCATGATAAACGGCTTGAATAACTCAAGTGCCATTTTCTTAGGTAAACCACACTGGTAGAACTTAAGTTCTGGACCAACTACAATTACCGAACGACCCGAATAATCAACACGCTTACCAAGTAAGTTCTGACGGAATCGACCTTGCTTACCCTTAAGCATATCTGATAAAGATTTAAGTGGACGGTTACCCGGTCCTGTAACTGGTCGACCACGACGGCCATTATCGATTAAGGCATCAACTGCTTCTTGAAGCATTCTTTTTTCGTTTCGAACAATAATGTCCGGTGCGCCAAGCTCAAGAAGACGCTTAAGACGGTTATTACGATTTATAACACGACGGTAAAGATCATTTAGATCCGACGTAGCAAAACGTCCACCATCAAGCTGAACCATTGGTCTTAAATCTGGTGGTATAACTGGAATTACATCTAGAATCATCCACTCAGGTGAATTTCCTGATTTAATAAATGCTTCCGTTACTTCCAAGCGACGGATCGTTCTGATTTTCTTCTGACCCGTACTTTCTTTAAATTTCGTACGAAGTTCTTTTGACAAAGACTCCATGTCGATTTTAGCAAGAATTTCTTTAACTGCCTCAGCACCCATTGCCGCTTTAAAAGCACCACCGTATTTATCACGGTATTCTGCGTACTCTTTTTCAGTTAATAGCTGCTTGTAGCTTAAAGATGTTTTTCCTGGGTCTGTAACGATGTATGAAGCAAAGTAAAGCACCTTTTCTAAAGATCTAGGTGACATGTCTAAAAGAATACCCATTTTAGAAGGGATTCCTTTGAAGTACCAAATGTGAGAAACAGAAGCAGCCAATTCAATATGGCCCATACGCTCTCTTCTTACTTTTGACTTTGTAACTTCTACACCACATCTGTCACAAATAACACCTTTGTAACGGACACGCTTGTATTTACCACAATGACATTCCCAGTCTTTTGTTGGTCCAAATATTTTTTCACAGAACAAACCTTCTTTTTCTGGCTTTAAAGTTCTGTAATTGATCGTTTCTGGTTTTTTGACTTCACCCTTAGACCATTGTCTGATCTTTCCTGGGGAAGCTAAACCAATCCTAATTGAATCAAAATTCGTGAATTCAAGCAAGGGGCTTTCTCTCCCTTCATTTAGAGTTGAGATTTTTGCAACTCGATATATTATATCTGTAGATTTTCAGAACGCGCCTGTATAAGACGCGCTCATCTTAACTATTCATCATCTAATTCATCTTCAACAACAAATTCGCGTTCTACTTCTTCTTGTTGTTCGTTTTGCACTGCTGTTTGATCAACGCCAGTCTCCATTAAAGAATCCATATCTGCAACATCGTCGAGATCTTCTTTAATTTCGATTTCACCCTGCTCATCTTTTATTACTTTAACGTCTAGGGCCAAACTCTGAAGTTCTTTAATAAGTACCTTAAACGATTCAGGAATACCCGGCTCTGGAATATTTTCGCCTTTAACAATAGCTTCGTATGCTTTAACACGACCTACAACATCATCCGATTTAACTGTAAGGATTTCTTGTAGCGTATGAGCAGCACCGTATGCTTCAAGGGCCCAAACTTCCATCTCACCAAAACGTTGTCCACCAAATTGCGCCTTACCACCTAGCGGTTGTTGCGTTACTAGGGAGTATGGACCCGTAGAACGGGCATGAATCTTATCTGCAACAAGATGATGTAGTTTAAGCATGTACATATAGCCAACAGTTACACGGTTGTCAAATTTCTGACCCGATCGACCATCACGAATAACCAATTTACCATCTCTAGGGTAACCTGCTTCTTCAAGAAGATCCATGATCTGTGTTTCTTTTGCACCATCAAATACTGGTGTAGCTACATGCCAACCAAATTTCTTAGCTGCTAAACCTAAATGAATTTCAAGAACCTGACCAATGTTCATACGAGATGGTACACCCAATGGATTAAGAACGATTTGAATTGGCGTTCCATCATCCAAGAAAGGCATATCTTCCACTGGAAGGATTCTCGAGATAACACCCTTGTTTCCGTGACGACCCGCCATTTTATCCCCAACGTTAATCTTACGCTTTTTCGCAACATAAGCACGTACTAATACGTTAACGCCTGGTGGCAACTCATCACCATTTTCACGGGTGAATACTTTAACATCTACAATAATACCAGTTTCTCCATGAGGAACACGTAAAGATGTGTCACGTACTTCTCTCGCTTTTTCACCAAAGATCGCTCTTAGAAGTCTTTCTTCTGCAGTAAGTTCCGTTTCACCCTTAGGTGTAACTTTACCAACAAGAATATCTCCTGAGTGAACTTCAGCACCTACACGAATAATACCTCGTTCATCAAGGTTACGAAGTGCATCGTCACCGACGTTTGGAATATCACGTGTAATTTCTTCTGGCCCTAATTTTGTATCACGGGCTTCAGATTCGTACTCTTCTATATGAAGGGATGTTAATACATCTTGTTTAACGAGTTCTTCACTTAATAGGATTGCATCCTCAAAGTTATAACCTTCCCACGTCATAAAGGCGATTAAAAGGTTTGTTCCTAAAGCGATTTCACCTTCACTTGTCGAAGGTCCATCTGCTAGGATCTCACCAGCTACAACTTGATCACCTTTTTTAATAAGTGGTCTTTGATTCACGCAAGTACCTTGGTTCGAACGCTTAAACTTCAATAGTTTATAACGATCTTTACCACGATCACTATCACGCTTAACAACGATTTCGTCTGAAGAAACAAACTCAACTACACCATTTTCCTTAGCAATCGCTACTGCACCTGAATCAAGTGCTGCAATGTGTTCCATACCCGTTCCGATAATTGGCGCTTGCGCACGGATTAACGGTACCGCTTGACGCTGCATGTTGGATCCCATCAGGGCACGGTTAGCATCATCATTTTCAAGGAAGGGAATCATCGCTGTTGCAACGGATACCATTTGCTGAGCAGAAACTTCCATGTAATCGACTTCTTTAGCTGGGAATCGAGCAATATCTGAACGACGTCGACCTACGATCGCATCGTTTACAAATGAACCATCCTCATTTAATGGTTCACTTGCAGGTATTACAATACATTTTTCCTCTATATCAGCTGTAAGATATTCAATATTTTCAGTTACTATACCAGCTTCCTTATCAACGATTCTGTAAGGCGACTCGATAAAGCCATACTGATTAATTCGTGCAAACGTACTCAACGAACCGATCAGACCGATATTCGGGCCCTCAGGCGTTTCTATCGGACACATACGTCCATAATGCGAATGATGGACATCTCGAACCTCGAAACCTGCACGCTCTCTTGAAAGACCACCTGGCCCTAAGGCAGATAATCTACGTTTATGTGTTAATTCAGCCAGTGGATTGGTTTGATCCATAAACTGAGACAACTGAGAACTACCAAAGAATTCTTTAATTGACGCAGCAACTGGACGAATATTGATCAATTGTTGAGGTGTAATCGAATCCAAATCTTGAATCGTCATACGCTCACGTACTACTCTTTCCATACGTGAAAGCCCAATTCTAAATTGATTTTGTAACAATTCACCAACCGAACGTATACGACGGTTTCCTAAATGATCAATATCATCTACATTACCAATGCCATGAGCAAGGTTTAAAATGTAAGAAATTGACGCAATAATATCATCTATAATGATATTTTTTGGAACCAAATCTCGGGCACGTTCTTTGATTGTCGCTCTCATTTCAGCTTCTGATTCAGCAGCATCCATGATTTCTTTAAGCGTTGGGTAATGAACACGTTCGTGAATGTTTAATCCTTCTGTATCCATAAACGCATCTAATTCTACGAAATGGTTACCAATAACACGAACCGTCTTCTCATCTTGTCCTATTACATCAACTGCTCTAAGACCAGAATTGTTGATCGTTTTAGCTAATTTACGAGTGATCTTTTGACCTTCTTCAGCTAAAATTTCTCCAGTTGTCGGGTGGATAATATTTTCTGCTGCAATACACCCTTCAATTCGATCGAACAAGCTTAATTTTTTATTGAACTTATAACGTCCAACTTTCGCCAAGTCGTATCTTTTCGGATCAAAGAATAATGACTTAAGCAAAGAACTTGCACTATCAACTGTAGGTGGTTCACCCGGACGTAACTTTTTGTAAATTTCAATGAGACCTTCTTCTTGCGTAGTCGCATTGTCTTTGTCCATTGATTTTAAAAGACGTTCATCTTCACCAAACAAATCAATGATTTCTACATCTGTACCATAACCTAGCGCACGACATAATACTGAAACAGGTAGTTTACGTGTTCTGTCAATACGGCACGATACAATGTCATTAGAATCAGTTTCATACTCTAGCCACGCACCACGATTAGGGATAACAGTCGTTGAATAAAGACGGTTACCAACCTTATCAATTTCCATATCATAGTATGGACCTGGTGATCTAACTAACTGACTAACAATAACACGTTCTGCACCGTTAATAATGAAAGTACCACG
>Ga0070725_10001664_pt1 | contig 12163 bp, 9 predicted proteins | sample tdDd002_FD_69781 | JGI IMG/M metagenome (GOLD analysis project Ga0070725, IMG submission 69781) | Marine sediment microbial communities from the Atlantic coast under amendment with organic carbon and nitrate - tdDd00.2 | ecosystem: Environmental > Aquatic > Marine > Coastal > Sediment | place... | reverse complement strand
AGGTGGTTTTCATATCATCGCGATTACTTGGTAATACGCTTGTACTTGATACGATGAGGTTCAGCGGCTTGAGCGCCAAGCGTCTGTTTTAACCACTCAGTGTATTCAGTATAGTTGCCTTCGTAGAAGTTTACTTGGCCTTCATCGCGGTAATCTAAGATATGAGTCGCGATACGGTCAAGGAACCAACGGTCGTGCGAGATAACCATAGCACAGCCAGGGAATTCAAGCAGCGCTTCTTCTAGTGCACGTAGGGTTTCTACGTCTAGGTCATTGGTTGGTTCATCGAGTAGCAGTACGTTACCGCCGGTTTTAAGCAGTTTAGCTAAGTGAACACGGTTACGTTCACCACCAGACAGCTCGCCGATGATTTTTTGTTGATCGTTGCCTTTGAAGTTAAAGCGCGAGCAGTAGGCACGAGCAGGAATTTCAAAGTTGTTGATCTTAATGATATCTGCGCCTTCCGAGATCTCTTGGAACACGGTTTTGCTGTCGTCCATGCTGTCACGGAACTGATCAACCGACGCCAGTTTCACGGTTTCACCCAGTTCAACCGTACCGGAATCGGGTTGCTCAGTACCACTTAGCATCTTAAATAGGGTTGATTTACCCGCGCCGTTGGCACCGACGATACCGACGATAGCCCCTTTTGGCATGCTAAATGACAAGTCATCAATCAGCACGCGATCATCAAACGATTTGGTTAGGTTCTTCACTTCAAGAACCTTGTCACCTAGACGCTCACCCGGCGGGATAAACAGTTCATTGGTTTCATTACGTTTTTGGTGATCGCCGCTCTGTAGTTCTTCAAAGCGAGCCATACGAGCTTTAGATTTCGCTTGGCGGCCTTTCGGGTTTTTACGTACCCACTCGAGCTCTTTCTCGATGGTTTTCTGACGAGCACTCTCTTGCGATGATTCTTGCTTCAGACGTTCGTCTTTCTGCTCAAGCCAAGAGGTGTAGTTACCTTCCCATGGAATACCTTCACCACGGTCAAGCTCTAAAATCCAGCCGGCCGCGTTATCAAGGAAATAACGGTCGTGGGTAATCGCGACCACGGTGCCAGTGTAATCCACCAAGAAGCGCTCTAGCCAAGCTACAGATTCGGCATCCAAGTGGTTGGTTGGTTCGTCAAGTAACAACATGTCTGGCTTTTCAAGCAGCAGACGGCAAATGGCGACGCGGCGACGTTCACCACCGGATAATACCGCAATTTTTTGATCCCACTCAGGAAGACGTAGGGCGTTAGCGGCACGCTCTAGCGAGTTTTCTAGGTTATGGCCATCTTTAGCTTGGATCAGCCCTTCTAACTCACCTTGCTCTTTTGCCAGAGCGTCAAAATCGGCATCCGGTTCTGCGTAGGCGGCGTAAACGGCGTCTAGGCGGGTTAATGCGCCTGCAACATCGGCAACGGCTTCTTCAACAATTTCACGCACCGTTTTAGACTCATCTAATACTGGCTCTTGAGGAAGGTAGCCAACGTTTAGGCCCGGTTGTGGGCGTGCTTCACCGTCGATATCGGTATCAATGCCAGCCATGATGCGCAGTAGGGTTGATTTACCCGCACCATTAAGACCCAAGACACCAATTTTAGCGCCAGGGAAAAAGCTTAGAGAGATGTCCTTAAGGATTTGACGCTTAGGTGGCACAATTTTGCTCACCCGCGACATGGTATAGACGTATTCAGCCATTGCCGATCTTTCCTGTTTCATCAAAAAATTCAAGCTGCATTTTATACCAATGTCTGCCTGGATGTCAGGGGAGGATTAGGTTTTCTTCAGATTTCTCCCGTGTAACGGGTCACATTGTCATAATGTGGCAAGATTTACATTCTGTAATGAATCTATGTGAACTTGTGTGCGACTATCTTGGTCTTCTCATGTAGTTTTACTCAAAGTCTTCAGTCGGTCACATAACCAAGGTCGGTTTGTCTCTTGTACCCGTTTGGGGCTTGAGAAATAACAACCGATGGGTTACTGCTAATTAAACTAGACTCATAAATAGTGCATTTAAAATTGCTTGGCTTACGACTGAGAACCACAAGCAATGTATTCAAAGGAAATAGATTCATGCGTCAGGCTTTATATGGATTAGCCATTACCATTCTTTCTGTGCCAGCGGCTTGGGCGGGCGACACGGCGTCGCTGGAGCAGCAACGTGCTTGGTACCAGAAAGCGCAGCAAATGTTAGACAATAAACAGATAGAGCAGTATCAAGCGATGCGTGGCAGCATCGCCGATTACCCCCTTACGCCCTATATTGATAATCGGGTGTTTCAGTTAGATATTGGCGAGCGTTCGATAGCGCAAGTGAACGCCTTTCAAAAGCGTTACCGCTCGTTTCCGTTTTCCAATCGTGTTCGCGCCGCTTACCTCGATGCGTTAGTTGCTAAGCAAGATTGGCAAACGCTGTATCAGTATCAAAATTACCTTCCGCGCGGTGAAAGTTATCAGTGTTATTACTACACAGGCATGCTAAAGCAAGGACAAAAGGCCAAAGCATATAAGGGCGCCGAATCTTTGTGGTTAAGTGGTAGCAGTGTCAGTGACGCTTGTGATGAGCTCTTTGAGTCATGGCAGCAGGCGGGCCATCGCAGTGATACGTTGCTTCTGCAGCGAATGGTGCTCGCGTTTGAAGCGCGTAACGCACAAATGCTCAGTTATTTGATGAAGTTGCCGAGTAGCGATAAAGCCTTAGCTCAGGCTGAAAAGATCAAAAAGCTGTACAGTTTGCCCGAGTCGGTCGGTGCGTTTGCGAAAAAAGAGTATGTCACCAAACAGAATCAGCAATTGGCGATGTTGGCCTTTAAGAAACTGGCACGGAAAAACATCGAGCAAGCCGTGGCGCAATACCCCCAGATTGTGAAGGGGCAAAAGCTCAGTAACGCCGAGCGTCAAGCCATTGCGGAGTATGCCGCGGTGCGCTTGATCGACAGCGATACCAGTGAGTTGATGGCGTGGCGTGATAAGGTCATGGCAAACAGCCATCAGGCCTCAACGATTGAGCGCCGGATCCGATTAGCGCTGCGTAACGCCGACTGGGAAGCGGTAGAGCGTTGGGTCGAACGCCTTCCTGCCACGCGTAAAAAAGATTTGCGTTGGCAGTATTGGCTTGCCCGGGCAGAGATAGCATTAGGCCGGCAGAGTGCCGGTGAACAAAGGCTGCACTCGCTCCTTGGCGAGCGTCATTTTTACAGCGTTGTTGCCGCGCAAACTTTAGGGGTGGCGGTGCAATTTGAAGTGCGGAAAAGTCAACCTAATGGCGACGCTTTGAGCTCATTTCAAGCGGAGCTTATTCGGGTGAAAGAGCTTATTGCATTGGATAAGATCACCGCGGCTAAAAGTGAATGGAACTGGTTGCTGACTCGGGCTAACAATAAGCAGCAGAAAGCCCTCGCCCACTACGCGGCCGAAAAGGGCTGGCACCATTTGACAGTCAAAGCATCTATCGAAGCCAAGGTGTGGGATGAAATCTATTTGCGATTCCCCGTAGCCCATAGTTGGTGGTTTAACTTTTATGGCGACAAGTTCGATATAGACCCGATCACCCTGATGTCTTTAGCTAGGCAAGAGAGTGGGTTAGATAGTGAGGCGCGCTCCCCTGTTGGTGCGCGTGGCATCATGCAAATTATGCCTGCCACCGCAAAGTACACGGCGAAGAAATATCAAATAGATTATGCCGGGCCAAACGATCTCTATACGGTGGAAAAAAATATCGAGATTGGCAGTCAATACCTTGGTGGCTTATTACAGCAATATGAAGGCAATCGGATCTATGCGTTTGCCGCCTACAACGCCGGCCCCCATCGAGTGAAACGTTGGCGAGCAAGGAGCGACAGTAAGCTCGATGCGTACGCCTTCATTGAGGCGATCCCGTTTAAAGAAACCCGCGGGTACGTGCAAAATATTTTGATGTTTGAGTCTTACTACCGACACATTACCGGTAAGCCAGCCGGCTTTTTAACTTCAAATGAGCGTTTGGCTAAATATTGATGCCAAGGGGAGATGACGCGCTGTGGCGGGTCAGAGTACAATAACGTTAAATAATCAGTAGTGAGAACAAGACTATGTCATTACAGCCCGAATTTTCGGATTGGCAGGATGTATTAAAACTGGTGGAGCACGCGACACAAACGGGCCAACATGAAATGTTGCTGACCATGCTTATGACGGCCGATGAACGCGAAGCCTTGGTTGCTCGAGTGAATATTTTCCACGAGTTGCTCAAAGGAGAGCAATCTCAGCGTCAGATTAGCCAAATGCTAGGGGTCGGTATTGCTACTATTACTCGCGGTTCGAACGAACTTAAGAGTAAGTCGGAACAAGAAAAGCAGCAGCTTCAAGCGCTGCTGCAACACGGCGCCCACAGCAAGCTAGCTGACTAAGTTAGGTGCAAATAATTCAGGGTTGGTGAAAGGGATAAGCGCTAAAATCAGCGCTTGATGATAGACAGAGCTACGAGTCAGTTGGTTTTGCGTCAGTAAGCCGATAGCGCCGCCTTTCTGTTTGATGTTTTGGGTGCCAAATGTGGTATCCATAACATCGCCGAGTTCTTGCCCAGTATTTAATTGCGCCAAGACTTTTGGCGGTAACATTAAACTGGATGAGCGCGACTCGCCTCGGGTCGCCGCATCCTCAATCACCATCCAAGCAAAAGTGAAATGCTGTTCGATCCCCGCTTCTAAACCCACATAAAAGTGCCCATCAGGATGATGGTATTTGGCGTTACGAACCCGATTTAGCGCGCCTAGTTTGGTTTCGTGATCACTAAGTGGCTGAGCGGCGACTTCGCTGTCAACCGAGATGCCATTAAATGTAAACGCTTGATCTGGAAACGCTTGTTCAAATGCGCTTTGTACTGCTTTTATTTTAGCGGGGTTGAGTGAGGCAACAATAACGTTTTTCATGGTCTCTCTTCTAAGGTGGTACGGTTGGTATGCCATTGGCGTAGGGCTTCAATGGCCATCGGTTGGCCAAAATGGTACCCCTGCATGTAGTCGCAGCCGCTCTCGAGGAGCCATTGATGCATCTCTTGTGTTTCTACGCCTTCAGCGGTCACACTCAGTTGTTCAGAGTGACATAACTCAATTAATGGCTTAATGATATGCCCTTTTCCAGCATCAAGCATGCTACAGAGGAACGAGCGATCAAATTTTATCTTCTGGATAGGGTATTTGACCAGTTGCGCGAATGAAGTATAGCCTGAGCCAAAGTCATCAATGGCCAATTGAAACCCCAGTTTAGACAACTCATACAATAGAGGAAAGCCTTTACTGTCGGAGGCGAACGTTTCAGTTATCTCAAAATCAATCAGGTGATGGGGGACGGCATAATGCTTCGCCTGCTGCTCAATGAAGTCGGCCATATGGCAGAAATCTAGCTCGGCAGAGGAGAGGTTAATCGCTAACTGAATAGGGTGATCAAACTGCCTTTGGAGTTGATGGAAGCTAGCAAACGCCTGACTGATCACCCAGCGGTCAACCTGTTCAAATAGCCCTGTTTTTTCCGCAATAGGGATAAACTCATCGGGGGAGACAAAGCCCAGAGTGTCGCTGTTCCAGCGCAGTAATGCTTCAATCCCAATTAACTCTCTACCTGATTTATCCATGTATGGCATGTAAACCAAGCTGAACTCTTTGTCGAAGTTATTCGCACGTAATGCGCGTTCAATATTTGCGGTCCTTTTTATCGCTTTGTCGAGCTGCTTTGAATAAAAAGCGTATTGGTTTTTACCCGCACTTTTGGCCTGATACATGGCAGTATCTGCGTTAGAAAGCAACAACTCGATGTTCTGACCATCTTTAGGGCTGGTAGCGATGCCAATACTGGCGGTTATAGGGTAAGTGCCTATCGCCATTTGAAACCCCTCTTGCATTGGCAAGAGTATTCGTTCACAAAACTCATAGATAAGTTGTGGATGCTGGGCAGATATAAATATCGCAAATTCATCCCCCGATAAGCGGGCAGAGAGGGCTTCAGCGCGGTATTTCTTTTGGAATTCGAGCGCGAGATCGGTAATCAATTGCGAGAATTGCACTAAGACCGCGTCCCCCACTTTATGTCCGTATTTATCGTTGACGAACTTGAAGTTATCTAGGTCGATATACAGTACCCAGATACTCTTTTCTTTGGGGTTTAGTTGGTTGAGTTTTTCCACCACCAGCGCGTGGAAGTGACGACGGTTGGCCAGTTTGGTTAATTGATCGCTGTCGGCGAGCTGCTTGGTTTGGGTTAAACTGTCGGTTAATGCTTGATACATTTCATAAAACTTAACCGAAAGGTGACCAATCTCATCCTTGCTGGTGAGCACTTCAATATTGGCTCGCTTGTTGGCCTCGACATCGCGCAATTGTTTATCGAGCTTAGTGATTGGATGGATCACGTAGCGGTAAAACAGCATTAATAAGATCAGCACGCTGAGCAGAGCTGATAAACCAAATGATGTGATGAGTTTGAGCATCATCGCATCAAGTTGATCATTTAAGATGAACCTTGCCGGGTCGATGGTGGCGTAATAATTGTGATCGAGCTTGACGGTGTGAGTCAAAGGTTGGGTGTGCTCTGGCGGCGTTGTCGAGTAGGTAATGATGGTGTGATGGTCTCGCTCTAGGCTGAGGCGTAACTGATCATATTGTTCGGTGCCAACCATGACAACCACAATGAATGAGTTTTTATTAATGCCATTGAGTGGGGGAGAGAAGTTGCGCTTATCATAAACGTCATACCTCACCAGAACCCCTTCACCTGCGCTGCTGTATAAGTATTGGATATGATGGGTTAAGCTGGCTTGTAAGCCTTTTTTCACTAACTGAATGATATCTGGGTTAATGTTAGAGAAAGGGTTAAGGCTACTTTCGACATAGAAAATGTTGTCGGTGTTATGATCGAGCAGTGCCAGCGCAGCAAAACGCGATTCATTGCGCGCGAGATCGGCTAAGGTATTTTGTAGGTTATCGTTAAGATGCAGTTCGCGGTAAAGGTTGCTGGTATCGGCAAAGTAGTTGGTGAGAAGCGAGCTGCGAGCCAACGAATAGGAGTAGCTGTTTAGGAAGTTGGAAGCTTGGCTGTAGTGACTGGCCAGCTTTTCCATATTAAGCTGAATGGCGCTTTTCTCGAGCTTAATGATCGACTTCTTTTGGTTTGCATAGATGATATAGCTCGACACCGCGGTGCTGATGATAACCACGGGAATAATAAGCAGCAGGGTACGTAGGCTTAGCTTCATAGACTTCGCTTCATCAGTGATTGCTCTTATGATATTGTTGATGCTCTTTCAGTATAGCGTTCACTATCCTGCTACGAAGGATAGTCGCTTCAAAATTAAAAGCGGTATAAAAGTCGCTTCTTTTCATTGCGGTTTCGCTTGGGTATAAAGCTTGCTCATAACGGCCGGTTTTTTTCATCAGTTTAATCGCGCTGTGGTTTGGTGAGGCATTGCCTACTTCACTAGCGTTAACGGCTGCAATCGTTGGATCATTAATAAAATTTATAAATTGCATTGCGAGCTGCTGTTGAGTGGAGTGAGCGTTAATGGCTATGCAGTCCATCCATAACAGGGTGCCTTCTTCTGGGACAACAAACTTCCAGCTATTATGTGCTGAGAGTTCATTCAAAGTGACTTCATCACCGCTGTAGCCCATAGAAAGGTACAGTTGATCCGCTTGATCACTGTGCGCGATAAAGCTTATCGGGTACTGATAGGTCAGCACATAAGGTACTTGCTTTCGCAACGACAGGTAAGCCGCCTCCAGAATTTCATGGTTGAGTTCCCGCAAGCTTCCGTGGTTTAACAAGATAGGGGGGAGTAGCAAGTCCCAGTAGTCATTGAGCATACCAATATGCTCTTGAAGCGCCTCGTCTGGGGTGAGGATATCCCGCCATGAGCGTGGTGGTGCCATTTTATCACTGCGATAAACCAGCCCCATCGTGCCCCAAAAGTAGGGGATGGAATAATCGCCGCATTGTTGCAACCAGCGTTCAGGGATGTGCGCTCGATTAGGAAGAGCCTCGGATTTAGTCGTTAAGTTCGTCAGTTGACCGTTGTTACCAAATTGTAGGCTTGCCGAGCCGTCAACAATGACAAGATCGATACTGCTGTGAGTTAACTCTGCCAGGGTATTATCGCGGTTACTGTCCGAGTCAAAGAAGACTTGCTCGACTTTCACTCCCGTCTGCTGTTGCCATTGTTCGATCACCTGATTGGAGAGGTAATATTCCCAATTGTAAATGGTTAATGTGGGAGCCGAAAAACACGGAAAACTGGCGAGTGCCAGCAAAAACAAATACCTCATATAATTCGCCTTTATATTTATAGGTTTATTAATTATAAGGTTCAATCAATTATTTTTCAGTGGGGAATATGTGGCAGGATCAAATTAGTGTTTGATCCTGCCACATTTTTTCTGTCAACCTTGCCTATGGCGTTAGCTATTGACCAGTTTTACTTGGGTTGCTTCTATATTTTCAATGGGGTAGCAGCCCAAAACTTTGAGGTGACGGGTGATCTTGGTGAGCTCTGAGATAGCCTGCTGCATTTCCTGGGAGTCTAGGTGGGCTTCCAAGTCGACGTAAAACATCTCTTCCCATGGGTTGCCCATGATCGGACGAGATTCCAGTTTGGTCATATTGATGCCGTAGCGTTGCAGCACCAATAGGGTTTCGACTAGCGAGCCAGCTTCTTGAGAAGTCGACATAATTAAGGTCGTTTTTGCTGGGATCTGCTGTGAAACTTCGACCGGTTTGCGCGCAACAACGATAAAGCGCGTATGGTTTTCGGTTTGATTGGCAATATTGGTTTGGATCGATTGCAAGCCATACAGTTTACCGCTTGAAGCATTGCCAATCGCAGCGACATCATCTCGGTTGAGTTCTTTGACTTTCTTCATTGCGTCTGCCGTGCTGGCGCAAGATTCGAGTGCGACACCTTTTAAACGAGACAGGAACTCACTGCACTGCTGGTGGGGCTGTGGGTGTGAGTAAAGCGTTTTGATCTCTTCTAGGCGCACATCAGAGGTGGCCACTAAGCAGTGATCAATCGGCTGGGTTAGCTCACCCACAATATAAAGAGTGGTGTGCTGAAGTAAATCGTATACTTCGTTGATAGAGCCAGAGCTGGTATTTTCGATTGGCAGTACGCCGTAATCAGCGTGGCCAGACTCAACGGTGTTGGTGACTTCTTTGAAGTGCTCACAGCTAAGCTCGATTAGCTCGGTATTTTTACGGCTAAAGTATTGATGGCTTGCTAAATGTGAATACGAGCCTTTTGAGCCAAGAAATGCCACTCGGGCGAGAGGGCGGCGGCTTTCATCTGGGTTGAGCAGATTTTGCAAATAGGATTGCTGCAACAACACAGAATCTTCAATGATGGTGTGGAACAGTTTGGTGATGTATTGCGCATCAAGCTGGTATTTGTCTTTGCCGTTGTTAATAAGCTTAACTAATAGCTGTTGCTCTCGTTTTGCATCACGTACTGGCTTGGAAGTTTCCACTTTACTTTTCGCGACATCAATACTGAGTTGACGTCGCTCAGACAAAAGCTGAAGCAGTTGGTCGTCTAGCTCATTTAAGCGCAAGCGGATCTCATTGAGTCTGTCTGTCATTTGAATTATCCCTATAAAAAAAGCCTCCCAGAGGGAGGCTTTCTGTTCGTTTTTGACTTTTCTTTCGCAACGATCTTAGCCCCCGGATGATTAGGAGATAAAAAAGAAGTCAAAAAAGAACAGTTGAAATTTCATTGTTGTATTTAAAATTGCTGAATGTCCAACCACAATAAGCAAGCGGCTTTAGGTCGTCAAGTAAAAAAATGGCGCCCAAAGGGCGCCAGTTCTCAATTCGATTTCTCCTGATTATTCTTCTTCTAGCACTTCTTCTGGTTTTTCTGCGTGGCTTGCACGTCTTGCTTCAGGTTTATGGCGCAGTTTATTTAGCTGTCTTTCGAGTTTTTGGCCAGCTTCATTAATCGCTGCGTATAGGTCTTCGTTAGTCGCTGATGCAATTAGTTGGCCTTTTGGTACTGAAATGATCGCCTCAATTTTCTTTTGTTTGTTCGGCTCTTCACTAATGCTTGCTTGGCAGCCGATAATGTCGACTTGCCATTTTTCTAGCTTTTTAAATTTGATCTCAATGTGCGCTCGGATTGCAGAGGTAATGTCGATGTTTTTACCAGTGATATTTACTTTCATAGATGTTTTCCTCTGTTGCATCCCTCATGGGTTAACTCCAGATTACTCATTCAAGGCTAAAAAAACGTGACTCAAATCACCAAATTAACCCTATTACCAAGCGTTAAAGGCAAGTGTGATCCTTCGCAAGTCCTGCTTACTTTTCTAGTAAAAAAGCTTGTTCAAAGTGAAAAAAACGCTAGATTGGGAAGGGTGACGTACTAAAAATTATCGGTTTTTAGGGGCTTTCGACAGCCTGATGATTTTGCTGGTCATTTCCTACCCAATGGCGCGTTGTGACTCGCATCACAAGCAAAAACAGAAGCACATTTTTTACTGATTAATAAAAAACCGCTCAGATCACTCTGAGCGGTTTTTTGTTGGAAAGTCGTTTATTTGTTTAACGCTATCATCGCTTCGGTGCGTTCTATTGCCTCGGTGAGGCCTAACTGCTTGTAGGCCGCCAGTTGAATCTTAAGAGACTTACGCGCCGCGTTGGTGTCGGGGTAAGTTTTTTGCAATTCTTGACAGCGATTGATCGCAGCTATCCAAGCTTCTCGGCGTAAATAAAAATCAGCGGTCGCCAAATCATAGTCAGCGAGTCGATTTTTCAGCGCAAACATACGTTTTTGGGCGTCTTTGGCGTATGGGCTGTCTGGGTAGCGTTGTAACAGACGTTTAAAGTCGCTAAAGGCTGCTTTTACAGGCTCTGGATCGCGATCGCTACGGTCGACGCTGAAAATGTCATGCATGAAATTACGATCTTGGCCCATGTGCGTTAATCCACGCATATAGAGTACCCAGTCCGCTTTTTCATGAGTTGGGTTTAAGCGTGTAAAACGTTCAATGGTCGCGAGCCCAAGAGGTAAATCGCCATTTTTGTAGTAGGCGTAAATCAAATCCAGTTGAACTTGCTCTGAGTAGGCTCCAAATGGATAGCGAGAGTCGAGCGCTTCCAGTTGTTCAATAGCGGTTCGCCAGTTACCCGTTTGAAGCGCTATTTTTGCTTCTGAGTAAAGTTCGGCGGGTGGAATATCAGGCACAATATCCTTGCTACTAGAACATCCGAAGAGAAGTCCGAGCGCCAATAACCCCGATAAAGTCTGCTTTTTCATATCAGCGAGTGATTCCTTGCATTAAATATTTTTTAACCGTTCGTTACTTCTGGGCGGTTAACGGCTACAATGTGGCAATCTTATATATTATCCATACTCGTGGGTATTAGTCTCACAGTTTTTAAAAAAGTTCGATATGGCACAGCAGATTGAATTAACAAGTACAGTAAAAAGTAGCCAACTTGGTCAACGATTAGACCAAGCCGTGGCAGAATTATTCAGTGATTACTCTCGCTCACGCATCAAAGAGTGGTTAGTTGAAGGCAAAATTCAAGTCGATGGTGTCGTGGTGACTAAACCGCGTATCAAAGTCATGGGTGGCGAAGAAATTACTCTTCAAGCAGAGCTTGAGGATGAAGAACGCTGGGAAGCTCAAGATATTCCGCTTGATATCGTCTACGAAGATGACGACATTATCGTGATCAACAAACCACGCAACTTTGTTGTTCACCCGGGAGCAGGCACGCCTGACGGCACGGTTCTTAATGCCTTGCTTTATCATTATCCACAAATTGCAGAAGTACCACGTGCGGGCATTGTGCACCGTCTGGATAAAGATACCACGGGTTTGATGGTGGTAGCGAAAACCGTTCCAGCTCAGACTCGTTTGGTTCGAGCATTGGCTAAGCGTCGCATTACCCGTGAATACGAAGCGATCGCAATTGGGAAAATGACCGCTGGTGGTATGATAGAAAAAGGCATTAGCCGTCATGCAACCAAACGTACCCTAATGGCCGTGAATGAAACCGGTAAGCCTGCGGTGACTCACTACCGCGTGGCCGAGCACTTCCGTGAGCACACTCGTATTCGTTTACGTCTAGAAACGGGCCGTACTCACCAGATCCGTGTGCATATGTCTTACCTACAGCACCCACTACTCGGTGATATT
>Ga0070725_10001663_pt1 | contig 12183 bp, 6 predicted proteins | sample tdDd002_FD_69781 | JGI IMG/M metagenome (GOLD analysis project Ga0070725, IMG submission 69781) | Marine sediment microbial communities from the Atlantic coast under amendment with organic carbon and nitrate - tdDd00.2 | ecosystem: Environmental > Aquatic > Marine > Coastal > Sediment | place... | reverse complement strand
CGCAGCGGCTATGAGTTTTTTGTAAACCCAAAAGGTGCTCAAGCAGACATGCGCATGGACGATACTGATGGATGGGATGAAGATGACTCTTGGGATGCCATATGGGACAGTGCGGCAAAGATCACAGATTTTGGCTACGTTGTTGAAATGAGTATTCCTTTTAACGCTTTGCGCTTTCCTGAAACCAAAGGGCCATTATTATGGAATGTTGCTGGATGGCGAAACTATCCAAGAGGCGTTCGTAAACAGCTTGCTACTTATAAAAAAGATCGCAGCATCAACTGTAATTTATGTCAGTTTGATCAATTAGAGGGGTTTGAATCCGTTGAAGCCGGTAGTAATTTTCAAGTGACGCCTACGCTGACATTTTCTCGTCAAGATGAAAAGCCACAAGAAGATATTGTCTTGCCAAATGGCGATGTTGATGAAGACAATACTATCCCAGGTGAGTGGGATAATGGTGATGTAAAAGTTGATCCTGGTGTAGATGTTCGTTGGGGCATTACCCAAGACATAGTGCTTAACGCCACCATTAACCCTGACTTTTCACAGGTTGAAGCCGATGCGGGACAACTAGATGTTAATAATACCTTCTCATTATTTTTTCCAGAAAAAAGACCATTCTTTTTAGATGGTGCTTCTTACTTTGATACTACACGTTTCAACTTTGTTCATACGCGCAATATTGCTGAACCAGATTATGGCATAAAAGTAACAGGTAAAAATGATGATCATAGCTATGGCTTAATGGTCGCGAATGATAAAAGTACTACGTTTATTATGCCGGAGAATCAAGGCTCTGATTTGGCTGAACTGGAAGAAAAGTCAGATATTGCGATTGCAAGGTACAAGGTTGATGTTGGTGAGCGCAACAATATAGGTGTCTTGATGACCCATCGCAGTGCTACAGATTACAACAATAGCTTAGTGTCGGTTGATGGTAGTTATTGGCTTAACAATAAAGATAGTTTTCAGTATCAGGTTGCTCACTCTGAAAGTAAAAATCCTGATGAAGTGCAAGAAGATTTTGAAGTAAAAGAACAGCAAAAAGGTAACGCTGTTAGTATTGGCTTTACTCGAGAAACGCGAGATTACAACTTTAAAACTTCATACAATAATATCAGTGATGATTTTCGTGCTGATTTAGGTTTTCACAGTCGTGTTGGTTATGAAAAACTGGTAATAGGTGGTCGCCGTTTTTATTACGGTGATAGTGATGACTTGTTTACACGTTGGAGCTATTGGGGAGACTGGGACAAAACCTACGACCAAGAAGGCAAAATGCTTGAGCAAGAATTTGAGGTTCACGGAAACTTGCAGGGACAAAAGCAGTTTTTTACTAACTTCGGTGTGGTTCACCGTGAACGTTTGCATGATGACGAGTATTTTGATGAAACTCAGTTCATGATGTTTGCTGAAATTACGCCAATAGCGGGGCTGCGACTAGAAGCTTTTACCCGTTTTGGCAAACAAATAGATTTCACCAATACGCGATTAGGTGACGTGTTTATTTTTGAGCCGGAAGTAAGCTGGGATGTTAACGAGCATTTGCATGTTCATTTCCAGCACAATTATCGCCATTTAGATGTAGATGGTGGACAGCTTTTTAGTGCAAATCAAACAGACTTAAGAATTGGTTACCAATTTGATATGCGCAGCATTGTTAAGTTAGTTATACAGTACACAGATATTGATCGAAACCTTGGTTTATATACCGTGGAGGAAGAAGATATTCCTGATGAGAAAGAGCGATATTTTTCTACCCAACTGGTTTATTCATACAAAATAAATCCACAAACACTATTTTATCTAGGTTATTCAGATGGTGGCTATCAAGATGATAATGTTGATTCTATTGTAAGAGATCAACGTACCGTTTTTACTAAGTTTAGTTATGCGTGGCAGTTGTAATTTCTGGTAAATAAAGCACTAATTAAAAAAGCCATTTCAATGCTTATAATTTTGCAATGAAATGGCGTTTTTTAATAACTCGTTTGTATCTTTAAATTTTAACTTAATTTAAGGCTTTAAAACGTATTGCAACGCCGCCACTTGTTGCTAATGGCAATGATAACGTATCGTTTTTTGTAACGTTTTTGTTTTCAATGATCATTTCGTAAGGGTTGTTGATCCACTCAGCGTTTTTACCGTCGCGATAAATTTGTGCCTGGTAGCGGGTACTTTTATCTAAAAAGGTTAAAGGTAAGGTAAGTGTTCTAGCGTTTTCATCGGTCAATGCACCTAAATACCAGTCTTTGCCATCACGCTCTTGACGAGCAAAGGCAACATACTCACCTATTTCACCGGCGATTGCTTTACTTTCTTGCCAATCTGTTGGTACATCGCGAATAAATTGAAACGCGTCTAAGTTTGCTTCGTAGTGTCTTGGTAAATCGGCTGCCATTTGGATTGGGCTATATAAAACAACATATAGCGCAAGCTGTTTTGCTAGCGTTGTTTGCGGACGATTTGACTTATCACCTAGGCCATTAAAGCTCATGTCAAAAATGCCAGGAGTAAAGTCCATTGGTCCTGCTAACATACGAGTGAAAGGCAGAATAGTTGTATGCTCTGGTGGGTTTGGTGGTGTGCCCCAAGCATTAAACTCTTGTCCACGCGCACCTTCTCGGCTGATCCAGTTTGGATAGGTACGTCTTAATCCAGTTGCTTTTATTGGTTCATGGGTATTGATACTGATTTTGTGCTTTGCCGCTTCAGTAATGTTATGTAGATATTCGTTAACCATAAACTGGCCATCATGCCATTCTTTTCGCGCAATGCCATTTTCATCAATACGTTTGATATTACCGCCATCTGCAACATATCCTGTTTTAACCTGACGAACGCCGTGTTTTTCATATAAAGCAAAGGCATCACTCATTTGATTGCGGTAATTAGTAACACTGCCAGATGTTTCATGGTGACCGATAAGGCGGACATTTTTATTTAGGCCATAAGCCGTTACTTTTTCGAAATCGAAATCGTCATAGGCTTTAGTAAAGCTAAAAATATCACCATTAAAATACCAATCGCCATCCCAGCCATGATTCCAACCTTCAACTAATACACCATTAAAACCATATTTTGCGGCAAAATCCATATAACGCATAGCTTCGCTAGTAGTGGCACCGTGTTTTTCGCCACTGCCCCAAGTGTTTTCACCGACATGCATTCCCCACCAAATTCCTACATATTTACCTGGCTCTATCCAAGAAGTGTCATTAATTTTACTTGGTTCATTGAGGTTTAAAATTAAATTTGAATTAAGTAGCCCGGTTGCTGAATCACTAATCTGAATGGTGCGCCAAGGAGACTTAAAGTTGGTTTGGGTTTTAACTAAAATACCATCAGACCAAGGTGTTAAATCAGCTTTTAATATCCCTGGGCGTTGTTGATCAAGTGTCATGGCGGCATAATCAATTAATGCTGCTTCATGAATGCTGACATGTGTGCCTGTATCGAGTTTAAAGGTAAAAGGTGTATGCGCGCGATCGACAGTTTCAATGTTGGTGGTATTATATACGTACTCATAGCGGTTCCAACCACGAGCAGGAATCCACCATGCCGTTGCCTTTTTTGGGTTTTCTATTTTAAATTCGGTAAATTCGTCGGTAATTTCTACCTTATTTAGCCCCGAGGTTTTATCCACTTCATAACGAAAGCCGACCCCGTCGTTAAATAATCTAAACCTTATGTTAAATTGATTAGCGTTTTTTCGCTCTGAAGAAAATGTGACAAGCAACTCATTGTGGTTGTCGTGAACATTTTTTCTTTCCCCCCATGGCAGTTGCCAAGTTTGATCAACGCTAGATATTTGATGAGATGAAATTGAAAAACTTTGATCAAATGCTGGCGCATTTTTAAATGCCATGCCGAGCTTAGAAGGGAGAATTACGTTTGTTCCATTAAAACTTACTTGATAGCTGGCGGACTGTTCATCATTTACCGTTAAGACAATTTTGCCGTCTGGTGAACTTACATCGACTGTTTTAGCTAAAAGCTGCGGCGTAATGAATAATGACGCAAGTACAATCATTTTTCCTTTCATAACTTCGAGATTCCTGAGTTGAAATATAGGCCGTTAAGCATAGGGTTTTGTTAAGGTGATTACAGCCTTTATGCATACGTATTCAATGACTAAAGCTAAAGTATACAGTCATTGAGTTATTTTAAGTTTTTGTATTTGTTGGTTATTTTGTAAATGATTGCTTATTAGCTTTAAATTGCATAAGAATCACTGGTACTAAACTGTGTGCGATATTGGCTAGGCGTTATACCTAGCTGCTTACGAAAGTGATGACGCAGAGTCATTGCATTGTCAAAGCCCGAAAAATGAGCAATTTGTTCGATGGAATAACGTGAATCTTCGAGTAACTGTTTTGCCCTAGCAACCTTTTGTTCTATTAGCCAAGCTTTAGCGCTGATATTGAATGTTGCACTAAATTTACGATCAAAAGTGCGTCTAGACATATTGGCTTTATCAGCAAGTTTGTCGATAGATAATGGCGTAGTTAAGTTTTTAATGGCCCAATCTAATGTTGAACTAAATAGGTCATGTTTTTTTGGCATCGGTGTTTCAACAAATTGTGCTTGTCCACCACTACGATGGGACGCGACAACAAGCCTGCGCGCTACTTGGTTTGCAATACTATGTCCAAAATCATCGCGAATAACAGCCAAACCTAAATCAATTGCAGCGGCGCTGCCAGCAGAGCAGCCTAGGGTACCGTCATATAAATAGAGGACATTATCAACATATTGAATGAAGGGAAAATTTTGTTGAAATTTTTCAGCGTAACGCCAATGAGTCGTCGCTTTTTTGTTATTCAATAAGCCTGAATATGCAAGTAAAAACGCGCCTGAGCAAAACGATATAATGCGGCCACCACGGGCGATAAGTTTTTGCATTTCTGAGCTGATTTGCATTGAATTTGAATTGTTTATTATGGAACTATTTGTTGCTGTGAATTCTACCGGCCAACTGGGGATCACTAGCATGTCATAACCAGATAAGTCGGTAATGTATTTTGTTTCTAATTTGATATTTGCGGTCGAAGTAAGTGGCTTATTTTCAAATGTGACTATGTCAGTGTTATACCAAGTATTAAACTCAGGACGTGGCAGCGCAAATAATTCAACGGCGCAGCCTAGCTCAAACATGGATAATCCGCTGTAGGTTAATATTGCAACATTACGCATAATTGGGCTCTTAATTATTTGGCTTGTTTTTAACGATTATTGTCTTTTAAGCCAGTGTTGGCAAGTTAGCTTTTAATTAATAATGTTATTTGATTAGTAAGTGAGATTGATTAATGTAAGGAGCTAAATTATGTCATCTAGTGTTACTCGGATAAAACCAGCAGAAAGTGATGCTGCACTTGCCCATTTTTCATCATTATTGGCCTTCGAGACTGATTGTTGGGATGTTCACCACGCAGTGAATAATGACCGTATGGACTTTATTCTTGTTGATGTACGTGCTGAAACTTTATTTGTTGAAGGCCATATTGCAGGAGCAATAAATATTCCTCATCAAAAACTAACTCATGAAAGACTCGATACTTTTCCAACTGATACAATATTTGTTGTTTATTGTGCAGGGCCGCATTGCAATGCTACAGAAAAGGCTGCGATAAGGTTGGCTAAATTATCTCGGCCAGTGAAAAAGATGATCGGCGGCGTGACTGGCTGGCTTGATGAAGGGTTTAGTTTGGTAAACTAGCGATAGGGGCTGTTGATCTTTCGAGGTTGATTTTGCAGCAATTTATGAGATTTTTATACATGGCAGAACTAAAGTCGTGTGGTGATTTCACATAAATAAGTGATACGTCTGATAAAAGCCTCATAAAGGCTCTCTTTGATTCAGTTAAACACCTTTTTCTCTTTGTTACTTGTTTTTTACATAGAATAACTATGCTACATCTCAAGTGTCTCGATAAAAAGGCGTTTAACTTGAACAAAATTTAACCCTGAAATATCGACAGCCCCTAGTGATATAATCGGTATCTTTTATCTGTACTTCATTAGCGTCTCATTGCAAAATTGCTGCTACGATAATGTGTAATATACTGTGATGAGTGCTTTGATAATTCCAAACTTTACCGGTAAAAGATGGCTAAAACTAAGCTTGAGAACTTTTCATTTGATTGGTTTTGTGGGCGTTTTTGCATCGTTTATCGCTGATTCACCACAAATCGGTTATTGGCTTATCACTATAGTCAGCGGCGTTGGATTGTTGGTACTAGAAGCTTTTTCAAATCTGATTTGGTTTATCCAAGTGAGAGGTTTGGTGATGTATGTAAAGTTTCTATTGCTGGGATTAGTGTTTATTTATCCTGAATATGCGTGGCATTCATTTATAGGTATGATTGTTTTGTCTGGCGTTATTTCTCACGCGCCAAGTTCAGTGCGTTATTATTCAATTTTTCATGGTAAAAAAATCACCTCAGTAAACGATATCAAAGGCTAATTTATGCATTCTCCACTGTTACAACAGTTTCTACCTGAGTTAAAAATTGCTACTAGTAAAAATGCAATGCTTGATCTTGCCTGTGGGGCCGGACGAAACGGGATTTTTTTAGCCAAAAATGGTTTGCCTGTTGTTTTTGCTGATCGTAATGAACAAGCACTTGATGAGGTTAAACAAAAACTAGCGGGAAAGGAAATTGTTAAGACATGTCAATTTTGGCAAGTAGATTTCGAAGACCCAAAACATGCGCCATTGGCTGACAAATGTTTTGGTGCAGTGATTGTTTTTAGATACTTGCATCGTCCATTAATAGCACAGTTAAAGCAAAGTGTTGAGTCTGGTGGTATGGTGATTTATGAAACATTCACTCGTGACCAAGCAGAGTTGGGCAGACCTAAACGAGATGAGTTTTTACTGAAAAATAATGAGCTAAAAGAGTGTTTTTTTGATTGGGATATATTGCATTATTTTGAAGGTGTTACTACAAGTGAATCAACAGGTAAGAAACAGGCGATAGCACAAATAGTGGCAATTAAGCCTTAATTTTTTATTAAGGCTTATGACGATTAATACTTATAAGGACTAATACTCATAATGGTTTTGGTTAATGATTAATCTTCGCTTGAACCAAACAAGCAGTGTTTGGTGTAATTTTTAGTTTCATCAAGTGTCCATTCACCTTTTGGTTTTTCTTTTAGGTCAGCACACCATTCTTTACTGCCTATTTTAGGTGAACAACCGGTAATGAAAGCGATAGATACCAATGCGATTGCAAATTTTTTCAATGTAGTTTCCTCATGATATTTGTGATTGTAAATATCATAACAAGGTTAATGATATAATTGTTAGCATTATGTTGGGGTTAGTGATTAACCCGCCTTAGTTTAGTGTTTTTTGCCAATATCCAACATCAAGCCATTGTTCAAACTTAAAGCCGCTTTCAATAAAGTGCGCCACTTTCTTCATGCCTAATTTTTCATGTAATGCAACACTTGCATCATTTGGTAGGGTGATACCACCGATAGCAGTATGAATACCTTGTGCAGATAATTGTTGAAACAATGTGTTGTACAACATGGTTCCCAAGCCTTTTCCATGTGCATTTTGCGATAAATAGACAGTAACTTCGACTGTAAAGCGATACGCTGCTCTCTCTTTCCATTTTGTGGCATACGCATAGCCTAAAATGTCACCTTGCTCTTCAATAACTAGCCAAGGTAATTGATGATTTTGTACATTTTGAATGCGTGTTGCCATTTCTTCAGTTGACACAGGGTTTTCTTCAAAAGTAATGGCTGTATTTTTAATGTAATAATTATATATTTCGCTAAGTTGTTTAGCATCGGTTTGTGTGGCATTTCGAATCATAGCTTTGCTTTTTTAACAATTTTTTTGAGCTTAACATATCATACAATGAGTAATAATCTTATTGATGTCCACCTGCATTATAATTAGTATTGCTGCTTCACAAGGTTTACATTTAATTTACAATTCAAGGAACGGCCGTGAAATTAGTTCGTCTATTATTAATTTTTATGCTCTCTAGCAGCGTTTTTGCACAGGAGTCTATTTATCAATTATCCGCGAATCCAAATCAAGATGGATATAGATTATCGCTTTTGAAATCGTCAGAGCAATTAGATGAGATTAGGCGTATTCAAGTAGCTGTACCGGAACAGGGAATACAAGCGTTTAGTGCAGTAAAAAGGTATGTCACTGCAAAAAATCAGCAGATATGGTTAGGCGAGGGTAAAGATCACAGCTCAGTTAGTTTCATAAAGTCTAAACATGGTTTAAGTGGCAGTATTAGAAGTAAACAAGGTACTTGGCTCATTCGTCCTGATAAACAGGGGAACTCAACGGTAACTAAATTTGATAAAAGCCAATACCAAAAAGTTACTGATGTTGTTTTACCTTCGGAAAAAAATAATCACAAAAACCAAGATAATTTAATTAATGGCAATGAAAATGGTGCAGTTGAGTCAAGCCCATCAGCTTATAACTCAACTAATTTTCAGCATATACAAACCAGTGCACCAACAGGATTTAGTGATGTTAATGATATTCGCATTTTAGTTTATTACAGCAGCAGTGCACTTAAAAATTATCCAAATATTGAAGATTTGATTGAATTAGACTTTGCTGATGCCAATCAAGCGTTGGTTAATTCAAATATAGATGCAACTTATACCTTAGCCGGCTTTATCGAGATTTCAGACCGTGGTACAGAGAATAACCTGTACGACATGTTAGATCGTGTTAATAACTATGAACGATTAGACGAGATGAAAGAAAAGTACGATGCCGATCTTGTACATTTCTTTGGTGGCAATTTAGGATGGGTTTGTGGAATTGCATATTATTCTGCAGATAGCACAGGATGGGTCGATCCTCGATCAGGGGTGGGGGCAACAGAAGCAAGTTGTACAGGTACTTTAACATTTGCCCATGAGGTTGGTCATAACCTTGGCGCTAGACATGATCGCTATGTAGAGGATGGCGGAACTAGCGATTATGCCTATGGCTATGTCGATTTGGAAAATGAGTTTCGAACTTTGATGTCATATACCAACAATTGTAATGACAACGGGAAGTCATGTACTGAAATAACGCATTATTCTAACCCTGAGGTTACCTACAATGGTTTTGATACAGGGATTGTTAGTACTGATGCTGAAGCGGCAAACAATAGCTCTTTGTTGACTAAAACAACGCAATTAGCAGCAAATTATACAGGTGTTGGCTATCCAGCAAATTTCCAAGTAAGCAAAGGTAGTATTAGTGGTCAGGTAACGTTAACTTGGGATGCATTAGCTGGGGCTGACGGTTATGAAGTAAAACGTTCGCAGTTATTTGAACAATGTCCTAAATTTACCGATGTTTATAGTGTTTATGACACCACAAGTGAAACCAGTATCACAATTAACAGTATAGCCACAGATCAGTTTTGTTATTGGGTTAGAGCCTATAAAGACTATGCTCATGGAGCGAGAATGTACTCTGCGCCAACACTGGTTGAAACAGGTTATGCAAGTGAATTTAATACCCATATCTCTGATATAACGCCGCAGCATATTACCACGCAAAATGGTGAGTTAGCACTGGATTTTTCAACGAATAAATCGGTAAGTGTTTCTGCAAGTATTTATGATTCAAATGCAAGCGATTGGTTAGCTGTTACGGTAGAAAATATCTCAGGCAATAACTACCAATTAAAACTGGTTAATACCGCTGAAATATCAGCATCTGCGATAATAATATTACAAGCAGGTGATACAAAAGAATATGTGCCAGTACAGTTTAGCGGTTATACCAATGCGTTACCTGTAATCGATACAGTACAAAGCGTTGATATTCCACAAGGTGGCACAGAAACTATAGAGCTTAGTGTTACTGATGACGGTGGTGCTGATAATATTCGTATTAACTATTACTCAGAAGATACAAATTTTATTAAAAATTCAGCACTTAGTTTTGATAATGGAAAACTAACTATTGCGCCTGAGCACGAGTTAATTGGCACAGCAAATATTGTTGTAACAGCTTTTGATGGTGAATTGCAAAGTAGTAAAAAAATTAAAATTAACATTGTTCGTGGAATATATAACTCACCTCATATTCCTGAAGAAATTACTCTTTATGTTGACGGAGATAAAAGCCTCACCCGCTTATTACCCGGTTATAGTATTGATGATGACGAAATTGCACATCAAATAAGCATTGAACCTGAACATGGCTCTTTAGTGTTACAGGACGGTTCGTTTACCTATACACCCACAACATTTGTCAGTGAGGACAGCTTTACCTTGCAAAGCCAATTAGTGGCTAACGGTGATGAAAATATGCCGCAAGACGTTTATACAACAAGGGTAAATATTAGACCATTAAGCCAAACCATCACCCATTACCAACAATATATCTTTGGCTCTGAATATTCACGTTTTCTGCTTACCCATAGAGGAAAATTGTGGCATTGGGGACGAAAATATAATGAGCAGGGAGTAGCTGAATATTTTGAATCGCCTACATTATTACTTGATGGGGATTGGGTTGACGCTGCATATTTGTTGTATCAAGAATCAATTGTGCTATTAAAAGCTGACGGAACTTTATGGATGGTTGGCCGAGAAAACTTTTATGATCCAGAAGCAACGACAACCCAGCAATATTTTTGGCAACCGAGACAAATTGGTAACGATCAGGATTGGCAAGCGATATTTGAAGATTCGGGTTCCAGTTTTAGTGGTGGTGTTTTGTTAACTAAAACTGATGGAAGTCTATGGGGAATTGGTGAAAGTTGGCCACTTTTTGGTGATGATAATTTTGATACCTATAATGAACCGTTTCAAGTTAATGCCTTATATAACTGGAAGAGCGGTGCAAAAATAAGAGAAACATTTTCTTTATTAGATAGTGATGGTGTTGTTTGGACTGCAGGAGATGGAAGGTTTGAATCTTTAGGCAGAAAGGAAACAAAAGGACTTATGGGGCCAGTTTCTCTACCTGAGCCAGTAACTCGTATAGAAGGTGGGTTATGGCGTAATTTTGCGTATACTGATAATGGCCTTTACGCTTGGGGTACTCACATTTTCTTGCAAAATGGTAACCCTGACTACGTGGCACCTGTATTAATTAATATCACTAATTGGGCTGAGTCGTCATTTTCAACATATAGCTTTTCTGGAGTTACAGGTTTAGGACAGTTATATACAGCATCAGCACAACCTGGGGCTGTGAATGGGCGTGGAGAAAGTGCGCCAAGCAACTTGTTGATAGTTGGGGATGAGTTTGATTGGGTTTCAAGTCACTCGGTAAGAAACGCAACATATGCAATAAAAGATAATGGTACTTTGTGGGTTGCTGGTTCTTCTTCATCAGATAGTCAATATACACTAGGTATTAGCGAAGAGTTAGGTGCAGAATATTTCGAATTTACTCAATTAAATAACTTTCCAGAAGATACCCTAGGCACCAATGATACTGACGGCGATGGTATTCTGAACTTTAAAGATATAGATGACGATAATGATTGTATTATCGATACTTTAGATGATGAACCAGATGTCGCTCTTGAAGGGGCAAGTGCTTGTCTTGATACTGATGGAGACGGGCTTGTTGATAGCATTGATGAAGATGATGACAATGATGGTGTTGTAGACACTTCAGATGCATTTCCTTTGGATGCGTCTGAGTGGCTTGATACTGATAATGACGGTATAGGTAACAACGCTGATACAGACGATGATAACGATAATGTATTAGATGTTAATGATGCCTTTCCGCTTGATGCATCAGAGTCAGTTGATACTGACAGCGACGGTATAGGCAATAACGCTGACACAGATGATGATAACGATAATGTATTAGATGTGGATGATGCCTTTCCGCTTGATGCATCAGAATCAGTAGATACCGATAGTGATGGTATAGGTAACAATGCTGATACAGATGATGACAATGATGGTCTGTCCGATACCGATGAAATCAATCTTTATACAACCGATCCTAGCAATCCAGATTCAGATGGGGATGGATATGCAGACGGTGAAGAAATAAGGGGAGGCACAGATCCATTAGATCCAGAATCAATCCCCCTGCCCCAGTCTTTGATTTTTGAGGTGGGCCGGATAAATGTCGATCATAACTGGGTATATGTGAATTTAAAAGAAATTTACAGCGACCCAGTTGTGGTGGCCAGTTCAATTAGCCTGAAC
>Ga0070725_10001658_pt1 | contig 12204 bp, 24 predicted proteins | sample tdDd002_FD_69781 | JGI IMG/M metagenome (GOLD analysis project Ga0070725, IMG submission 69781) | Marine sediment microbial communities from the Atlantic coast under amendment with organic carbon and nitrate - tdDd00.2 | ecosystem: Environmental > Aquatic > Marine > Coastal > Sediment | place... | reverse complement strand
GTGATCATGGAATCGGACTTAGCATGTCTTAGCGACAGTTAGCAACAACTTGTAATGTCGGCAGGGGTGCGGTACGGATTGGGAGGTTACAACCGAATCACAAAGGAACCGAAACCATGAGTCCCAAAGTACACATGACGCTTGAATTTGAAAGCGTCGAAGCCGCGCTGCGTTACCTGGGCGGCAACGCTGCACCCGCGCCGGTCGCAGCAATCAGCACCGGCGAACCGCGCGTCGATCCGAACAACCCGGAAGATGACGACGACAACGAAGACACCGGCACTTTCGACGGCAACGAAACCGACGCCGACGGCATGCCGTGGGATGCGGAAGTGCACACCGAGAACAAGGCCAAGACGACGAAAGGTCTGTGGAAGACCAAACGCGGGATGGTCGAGGAAGCCGACAAACGCCGCGCCGCGTTCAAGGCCGGTGGCGGCAACGTGACGCCCCCGCAGGGAATGCCCGCCGCGCCGCAGATGCCTGCTGCCCCTGCCGCGCCCGAGGCACCCCAGATGCCGACTGCGCCGCAGATGCCGACCGCGCCGCAGATGCCTGCTGCCCCTGTCGCGCCTGCGCCGGCACAGGACGTCAGCTTTGACATGCTGATGAACAAGGCGTCGGGCGCACTGTCGCGGGGCAAGGTCACCTTTGACGATCTGCGCGGCATCTATGAACGCACCGCCGGCACGTCCGACGCCGCGGGCGCAGCCGCCGCATATCAGGCCGATGCCGCCGCGCGTGCCAACGCCTTCGCAGCACTTTGCGAAATTGAGCCGGAATTGGCCTGATGGAAGTCGAATGCTGCGGATGCCCCGAATGCGGGGCGAAAAAGACCCGCGTTCTGGAATCGCGGCCTGTCGTGACGGGCGTTCTAAGTTCGTCACGACGCAGACGCCGGTGCCTTCGCTGCGGCCATACGTACGCCACGATCGAGGTGCCGGAAGTTGTCGCCAAGGAGGTGTTCACGGATGAGCATGACCAATAAGTGCGACCTGCCCGGGTGCAACGGGGCGTGCGACTATTGCGCCCCGTTGCCTGAGAACATCGGCGACGTGCGGTTGCGCTGTCGGGCGCTGAAGGCACGCGGATTTCATTCGCACGCCAAATCGCTGCTAGATAATTGGTATTTCGAGGCACTCAAATGACGGTCCAGAATCTTCGCATATCCGGCGCGCCAGTCTGGTCACATTGTGCGGCGAACCCGATCATGGAGTCGCGCTTGCCGCCCCGACCCGATAGCGACGCGGCGCGGGAAGGCACTTGCGCCGCATGGTTGGCTGACCAGGTCATGAAAGGCGTTCTTCCCGACGCTGCCGCCGGTGTCGGGCTGTCCGAACCGGAACGCGGGTGGATGGTGACCGACGACATGGCCGACATTGTGCAGCGGTACGTCGACTGGCTGGGGCCGGGCTGGGTGTCTGAACGCGCGGTCGTCTATAACCCGTTGATCCGCGGCACGACCGATGCCGTGTCGCTGGTGACCGTCGAAGGCGTCCTGAAGGTCGTCGACCTCAAGTATGGATACGGCATCATCGAACCGACATCGGAACAGCTGACCCTTTACGGCGCTGGTCTGATCACGCCTGCGGTCAAGTCGGTCGAACTGACGATCTATCAGCCGCGCGCCTTTCACCCGGACGGACACAAGCGCACGCGCACGGTGTCGCGCGACCAGCTGCTGCGGGATGCGGCGGACATTGCGTCGCGCGGCACGCTCTGTACCATGCCCGACCCGACCGCTACGCCCGGGCCGCACTGTGCCAAATGCGACGCGACGCATACGTGCGGGGCAGCTGCAGCGGCCCTGTACCGGATCACGGAAACGATGGCCGCATCGCGCCAGCGCGACATGACACCGGCGGAACTGGCGCAGGAACTCGATTTCCTTGAAGCCGCCGCGTCGATACTGAAGGGCCGCGCCCGCAGTATCGAAGCCGAAGCGACGGCGCGGATCGGTCGGGGCGAAGTCGTGCCCGGCTGGGGCCTTGACCGCAAGCGCGGTAATCGGTCCTGGACGGTTGGGGCTGAAGCGGTTCACGCGTTGACCGGCATTGACCCGGTCGATCGCAAAAAGATGGTCACGCCGGCGGCCTTGGAACGTGCTGCCGGCGATCGCAAAAAGGAGGTCAAGGCGATCGTTGCCAGCATCACCCGGACGCCCGAGGGCGAACCGACACTAACCCGCCGCAAGGCGGATCACTTCACCAAACAATTCGGAGGACGATAGATGCTTGAAACCAAAGATATGACCGAAAGCGAACAGCGCGCTTGGTTTGGCATTCGCCAAATGCAGCAGCTTGCGCACCAGACCGCGAAGGACGCGGGATGGTATCACGACCCGGAGACGGGCGAACCGATCAAACGCAACTTCGGCGAGGTCGTGGCGCTGATGCACTCGGAACTGTCCGAGGCGCTGGAAGCCGACCGCAAGGGGCTGATGGACGACAAGTTGCCACATCGTGACGGTCGCGAGGTCGAATTTGCCGACTGCATCATTCGCGTCCTGGACACGGCCGCCGCGCTGGGGCTGGACGTCGCGGGCGCGCTGATCGAAAAGAACCGGTTCAACCGTAAACGGGCGGACCACAAGCTTGCCAATCGCGCCGCGTCCGGCGGCAAGCGTTACTGATCCACACCAAACAAGGAGTCAAACATGGATCCCCTGAATTTTTTCATCAACGTCAAGGGCCGGTATGTCACCGGCGACCATGACAAGTTGCGAACCCTCGACCACGAGCGCAAGCCGATCGAGGCGTCGAAACAGTCCTATGACTGGGGCGTCGCATTCCCCAAAAATGACGTCTGGGCATGGATGGCCGGCGACCTGTGGACATACCTTTGCGCCGCCTTTGCCAATGACGCCGACGGCATGGGTCGCCTGCAGCAGTGGTTTCAGGCACCGGGCAGCAAGGGTATCATGTCGATGAAGATCATCGACGGCGACCTGCCGAACCGCGAAGGCAAGGTGAACGAGAATACCGCCGGTTGTTTCGTCTTTTATCTGACCAGCTTTGGTACGGGTGTCGAGGGTGCGAACGCGGCACGGATGCCCGACGTCGTCGCGGGCCCGTCGGCCGACAAGCTGGTGCAGATTCCGCATACCGACCTGAAGCGCGGCGATTACGTCACGATCGCGGGGTCGCTGAAGCCGAACGGCAACAGCGGCGCGAACAAGGGCATCTATCTGAACGCCTTTACGATCTGGAAGCTGGAGGACGGCCCGGCGATCAGCGGCGGCGGTGATCCGACCGCTGCGTTCGGTGGCGCGTCGATCGGCGGCACATATGACCCTTCTCAGGGGGCCGGGGCGCAGTTCGGTGCGCCGAGTGGTACAAGCTACGCCCCGGCAGCGCCCCAGACTCCCGGGTCTGCGCCTGCGGCACCGGCTATGCCAGCGCAAGGGATGCCCGGTGCGCAAACTGCCGCAGGTCCAAGCGGTGGCGCTAACCCGCCCGCTGCACCGCAGATGCCCGGTGCGGTCCCTACTCAGCCCCCGGCACCGGGTGGTGCCCCGGCCCCCGCGCCGACGGGTCATGCCGCACCGCCGGCACCGGGTGGCGTGCCGGGCGCTGCGCCGGGTGGGACTGCATCCCCTGGTAATGCCCCGCAGATGCCCGGACAGGCCCCGCAGTACTACCCGGGCCAGCTGCAGCAGCCACCGGGCCAGTAACGACACGGGCGGGGCTTCGGTCCCGCCCAGCACTTTAGGGAGAGGCGACCAGATGACGAACGATTGGGTCTATGACATCGAAACCTATATCGACCTGTTTTGTGTCGAGTTCAGCCATGTTGAGACGGATCAGCGCCTGATCTTTGCCCTGGGCTGGGGTCGCAATGATCTGCGGGCAATGATGGATTTCATCAGCTGGGCGCAACAGACGGCGGCGCGCGGCGTCGGGTTCAATAACGAAAACTTTGACTGGCGGGTCATGCAGGCGATCGTCGATGCGGTGCGTCGCGGTGTCGAGGTGACGCCCCTGTGGATATTCCAAGTCGCGCAAGACATCATCACACCGTCGGCCCGATCGGTCGCGCAACACCTTGCCGCGCACTATGGCATGGCCGAAGCGTTGGCCTGGTCGTGGGCTTGCGAGTTGTCGACGGTCGGCGCGGTCGATCGGTGCGATTGGTTGTCGGATGCGAGTCGTCGCGCGATCCTGCGCGACGTGCGGGCCGCCCAGGCGCAGCGGTTCAACAGCGCGCACCAAGTTTGGCCGCGCGATCGGCTGATCCCGCAAATCGACCTGTTCAAGATCCATCACTTCGACAACAAGGCACGGTCGACGTCGCTGAAGAAACTCGAAGTCAACATGCGGGCCGCATATGTGGTCGACCTGCCCTATAAACCGACGGTGCCCCTGCCGTCACAGCAGGCGGCACAGGAGGTCATCGACTACATGGGGCACGACGTGGCCGAGACGAAACGCTTCGCCTTGTTCAGCCGTGAGGAAATCGCGTTTCGCGACGAACTGGCGATCGAATATCCCGACCTGGGCGACGTCATGAACTTCAACGACACGAAGATCGGCAAGAAGTTCTTTGAGATGGAACTAGAGCGCAACGGCACGCCCTGCTACACGCGCGAGACGGGCCGAAAACAGCCGCTACAGACGCGGCGCGACAGCATCGCACTGCGGGACGTCATCAGCCCCCGAGTCGCCTTCCAGCACCCCGAATTTGAGCGCGTGCGGGCTTGGCTTGCCGACCAGGTGTTGACGAAACCGCAGATCGAAGAGTCATTGCGCGAGTCAGCGTCCGAGGATGGCGAAGGCGTCATCAACACCAAAGGCGTTTTCAAGGATTTGTCGTGCGAGGTCGACGGGTTCAAATACGACTTCGGCACCGGCGGCATTCACGGCAGCGTGCACAAAAAGCGCGTCGATGCCGGCGACGGGTGGGAAATCTGGGATTGGGACGTCGCCAGCTATTATCCGAACCTGGCAATCGCGAACGACTATTTTCCGGCGCACCTGTCGCAATCCTTTTGCGACGTGTATCGGACCGTTTACGAACGGCGGCGGCAGTACGAAAAGGGCACCGCCCAAAACGCCATGCTGAAACTGGCATTGAATGGGGTCTATGGCGACTCGAACAATCGTTTCGGCCCCTTCTATGACCCGCAATACACCATGGCGATCACGATCAACGGGCAGTTGATGCTTTGCATGCTGGCGGAATGGTTGCGCGCCGAAGGCGTCCAGATGATCCAAATCAACACGGACGGCCTGACCGTGCGGATCCGGTCCGAACTGGTCCAGTGGATGAAAGATGTCTGCCGACAATGGGAAGGTCACACCGGGCTGACGCTCGAGTCGGCACAATATGACACGATGATCATCCGGGACGTGAACAGCTACATCGCCCGCACCACCAGCGGCAAACTGAAGCGCATCGGGGCTTATGCCTACACCACGCCCTTAGAAGACCCTCGGACGCGGGAACGGCAATGGCATCAGGACCACAGCATGTTGATCGTGCGCAAAGCCGCCGAAGCGCACATGTTGCACGGCACCGACATCGCGCAATTCCTCTTCGACAACCTCGATCCCTGGGCATTCATGAAGTCGGTCAAGGTGCCGCGGTCGTCGCGCCTGCTGCACGGCGCGGCGCAGATTCAGAACACGTCACGCTATTACGTCTCGACCGATGGTGAACCGCTGACGAAGATCATGCCGCCGCTGCCGGGCAAGACCGACGAACGGTCGATCGGCGTCGAAACCGGCTGGCGTGTGACCATCGTCAATGACGCATCGGCGTTCCGCTGGGACAACCTGAATTGGTACTATTACGTTAACGAGGCGCGCAAGCTGGTCATTGACTGAACGCGCCAAATGGCGTAGGGTGATTCTAACAAAAGGAGTTGACCAGATGGCATACCAGATCGACGGAATCGAAATCATTATCCGGCTTGAGAGTGAGGCTAAGAAGCGCCTCAATAACACCGGACTGACTAAGGTGTTCTGCGAACGCGACCACGGCGGCGACCTGATCGAGGTCGAGGCGGTCCGCATGTCGGGTCGCACGCGCCATCGCTTTTTCGTTAACGGCGCGCTGACCACGCGTAGCGCGGTGCATAACCGCCCGCTGTACGATGCGCGGTTCTGACATGACCCCGGCGGAACTGAAGGCGGCGCGCGATCGACTCGGACTGTCTCGGGCGCAGATGGCGCGCCTGCTGGACATCAAAGACGCGCGGTCATACGGGCGCTTTGAAACGTCGCGCCCGCTGCCCGTGCGGGCCGAACGTCTCATTCGTGCCTATCTGGCGGGACATCGCCCGGCGGATTGGCCGTTCACGACACCTGACATATGCGACGTCTGTTGCGGTTCCGGTTATTCGAACAACCCGGACAGCGGGGAAGTCTGCTACAAATGCGATGGCGCTGGCGTCGATGACCACACTTGAGCGCATATTGAGCGATGACGACGTGGTGACCCTGTGCCTGTCGCGACGTGGCAACGAATACCGGGCCGCCCTGATACACAAGCGCACCGTCACTGGTGACAAATGGCCGACCGGTCGGGGCCCGACACCGGATGCCGCAATATGGTCGCTAAACGTCGAGTTGGGCGGCGGCGGGCTGCCGGGCTAACATTGCGCTTGCACAGGGTCAAATGACCCGCTATAACAGAATCACCAGCAAGGGGCACAGCGCCCCGCCAACATAGGAGATACTGAGATGGACACGGCAACAATCACATACGCAGAAACCCTTGGCATGATCGCATTCGGCAAGGGCCGTGCGCCTCAACCGGGCGGCGACAAGCAACTGATGGACGCAGTAAGGGAAGTCGGTGCCGTCAGCAAAGATGGGAATCGCCTGATGCGCGCTTGGCTTAAGGGCTGGCACTCTGCAAATCTGGCGGCAGCATGACCCCCGCAGAACTACGCCGCATCAGAAAAGCAAACGCCCCGACACAAGGGGCCTTTGCGCGGGCCTTGGGATATCAGGACCAGGACGCCTACCGCAAATACGAAAGCGGCGCGCGCCCTATCCCGAGGCTCTTGGATAAGCTGGCGCAGATGATCGACACACACGGAATGCCGCAGGAGTGGCTAGCGGAAAAGGAGAAAGGCCAATGAAAATCAAACAAGGCAAATGCTGCCGCTCGGCAACCGGGGTCAAAGTCGGCCCGATGTATGTCAATTATGATTTCTGTTGGCCGGAAGCTGACGGAGACGGTCCCGGCCCGATCTGGCTCGTAAACGGCACCCCCTTCAACAGCAAGGCTCGCGAGATCGGCGCACTGGTGGCCGAATGGGAAGACGCCCCGCAGGATGACGAATGGTCGGAGTGGGAGAGGGTGACCATCCTGGAAGAGCACCCTGCGTTCTATACCGGGTGTGTTTACCAACGCGAGAAAATCCACGGCGCTTCGGCCAGCAAAGTCCGCATCAAGCTGCGCCCGGAAGACAAGACGTTCTTCGGCCTTAGTAAAACCCGCTTCACCGACGACGAAATCAACCGCATCGCAAAGGCCGTAGCAGACGCTGTGGCCGGGGCGCTGCGGGATAGCTGAGGAGGTAGAAATGAAGGAAACCAACAATGTGCTTTGGGACAGATCTGGTCCCCGCCTTGAAATCAAGAACCAGGGCGGCAATCCCGAATATCGGTACATCCTGAACATTCAGGACCTGAACCCGACGCGCGACTTCAACTGGTGCTTTTCGCGCTGGACGATGATCCGCATTGGCTTCTGGTTCATTCGCCGCGCGGTCTTTTCCCGTCAACCCAAGTGACCCCGGAGGCACCATGACCATCCGTATTGAAGACCTCACCCTAACCGAGCCGGACGGCACACCTTGCATCACCGAGGACACCCTTGACGACATCTGGCCGCGTGATGACCGTGAACCCCTGATCGTCACCGGCAAGGGCCACGTCCTACCGCCCACCTGCGCCCCGCGCCCGACGTGCGAGGAAATCCATGGTCGGGAAACGTGCATCAAATTCGTCTTCGGGGGCGAGGAAACGCCGATTGTTCCGCTGTCTGAAACCGCAGTGTTTATGGGCAGCGCATTGGTTGCCATGTGGATCTGGGGGAAGGTGAGATGACAGACGAAGAGCGCGCAAGAATGTTAGGCTGTCGAGACGGCCTATCCCATGCCCTGATCGCGGTTAGCGCGCTGCGCAGGTCGATCACCGGACCCGGCGGAGAATACCTGCCGCCGCGCCATCACACCCGAAAGCGAGCAGCCGCAGAAGTTCGGATCGCAGAGCTAGACAAGGCCCGCGATGCGATACGTCGCCAACTTGACGAGGTGGGTTCGGCGCTGTCAGGCCAAGCGAACAAGGACACCACCCAATGACCCAGAAGCAAGCACCGCAAGACCCGCTGGCGAAGATCGAGGCGGGAAAGTCGGCCAATTTCATCACTACTGTGCCCATACCACGCGGCGAGGCGATCTATCGCGTCTATGTTGACGGAATATGCCGGTCCGCCTGGGGAACACTAGAACACGCAGAATTTGCGCTGTCTCAGTATATGGTCGGAGGTTAATGACATGACACTGCCGCGATTTGTGCCGGTGATCTTCGCGAACGGCATCGACGATGACGCGCCCGGAATACAAGCTGCGGTCGAGAACCGCGCGGTGCAGTTCGGCAATCGCATCTATGAGCCAGGCGAAACGATGCTTGTCGAAGATTGTTGCTTGCGCATCGCCGTGCGCGTCGTCCAGCCCAGTACGCCACCCGGTCGCGACGTGATCATTGACGGATGCCACATCCTGCTGGGCGGCCCAGGCTATCTGATGGGGCTGGCATGAACATCCAAGAGAGACTGCGCCACGCCGCGCAATGGGGTGTCACAGAAGCCGACGGTCGGCCCCGCGCCGATGTGATGATCGAGGCGGCCGATTACATCGACCTGCTGGAGTCCAAGATGATCAGCGTGCGGGGCGAGTTGCGCCCGCAGGAGTTGCGAGTCGCCGCAGCACTGTTCCAGCGGCGGGGCGATCTGGTGCCATCTGACGACCTGATGCGGATAGCTGCGATACCGTCCAGGGACGTGCTGAAGGTCATCATCTGCCACGTTCGCCGCAAGCTGGACGGAAAAGCCAAGATCGAGACGAAGCGGGGCATCGGGTATCGCATGTTGCGTTGACATGGGTCGCCATTTGGCGTAGGGTGATTCTAACACTTAGAGAGGGAACACCGACATGACCAACGCACAGAAAATCGCAGACATGGCCAACGCAGCCGAAGCCGCAATCCTGACCATCCTGAACGAAGAAAACCCTGCCATGCGCGATTGGTACATGGCGCTGCCCCGCGAAAAGCGCGTCGAAATCGCGATGGACGCGGCAAAAGCAACCTTTTGCAAGTAACAGCTTAGGAAGAGGAAACACACCATGTTCATCGCAATCAGCACCATCAGCGGGCGTTTCATCGCCAAGGCCAAAACAGTCTCGGGGCTCTGCAAGGAAGCCCGTGACGAACGCCTGATCGACCTCAACGCGAAGGGCCAATTAGCAAAGGCCGTTGCGGAACTGATCGACGCCAATGACCACACTGAAGCCGCGATCCTGATGGCCGAAGCCATGGGCGACGACTTGGGCGACGCAATGGCGACCGTCCTGCGTGAAATCGCCGACCAGCACGAATTGCTTGGCCACATGACGCCGAACCTGCAGCGCGCCCGCGATGGCTTGAGCACGATGGTCGACGCGCACCTGACCGTGCGGGGGCTGATCTAATGACAAGACAAGTGACCGCCTTCCGTTCCGAACGGGGTCAGCTTTTCGAAACCCGCGCCGATGCTGTGGCAGATGACCTGTCGACGTTTCTGGCGCAGGTCGGCGATTGCGTGCCCGTCGTGGCCGATCGTATCGCCGACACGCTGGTGACCAATGCTGCGGCGCGGGTCGAACTGATCAGGATTTTGGAGCAACTGAAATGATCAAGCAACTGACACTTATTGCTGCGCTGGCGGCATCGCCGGCCGCCGCAGATGTGACCATCGGCGGCAGTACCGTGACCCTCGACACGTCCGGTGCGCCTTGGGTCGTCGACTTTCGCAATGCGCCGACCAATGCCGAAGCCGACAATGGCACCTATGACCTCGGGTCCGGCGTCACGGTGCAGTTCCGCTGGAACGCACTGGGCGGTGCCGACGAAATCAGCGTGACGCCCCCGTCGGGTTATGTGGCGGTTCCCATGTCGATCGCGATCGAAGAGGGCAGCGCGGGCCGGATTCACATCTTCCCGGCGCACATGCTGGGGGTCTGATCTGATGCACATCGACCGGGACGGCACGATGCGCGACGACGCGGGCATCGTGATAGGATATGTGACCTGGGCGGGCCCGGGCGCTGCGATCGACCACTGCGGCGACTGGTGGGACGAAGGGCCGCCCGATGCCGCAGTGGTGGAATGTGACGCGTGCGGCGAAGACGTCGGGGGAGCGGCAAAGCGGATGCGTGACCGGATCGAGGCGCTGGAAGACTCGGGTTCCGAAGAGCGCGACAGGGCCGATGAGGCCGAGTCGGCCCTCGAGACATTGCGTGACGAAGTGCGCGCGTTCATGGCCACAGGGGCCGACAACCTGGGCAGGCTACTTGCCGCTCTTATGCACTCAGGAGGGTGACGGGATGGAAATCGAAGTTGGTGGCGAATACAGGACCAACGCCGGGTGGCGGGCCGTTGTCTTAAGCAAGGACGCCGCGGGATGGCACGCGGTTCAACATCACGTACCGGGCGCGACGTATGAGACAAGACGGCACGATCTGGACGGCAAGTGCATCACGAACGGCATGTATGACCTAGTCGCACCTTGGAAGGGTGTTGAGCCGAAGGGTGTTGAGCCGAAGGGTGAAGGAATGGAAATTGAAGTTGGTGATGTATGCAAGTCGCGTGTCGGATGGCGGGCCGTTGTCTTAAACAAGAACGCCGGCGGGTGGTTCGAGGTCCAACATCATGTGCCCGGCAGGGGACGTGTGATGAAATCGCACAGCTCGCGCGGCACGCATGTTTCGGACAACAATTATGACCTGATCGCACCTTGGAAGGCCGGCGACACAAGGCCCGCACCTCGGAAGGGTGTTGAGCCGAAGGCGGCGACCAGCAACAAGGGCGCGCCCACTGTGGCCATATCGCTGGGGGCAGGCGGCTGGGACGTCCGGTGCAGCGGCCTCACCCCGGAACAGGTCGCCGCGATCGTGCGCCATATATAGCGAATCAGCGCCCCGAGAACGCATCAGAACGCCCCGCAATGGGGCGTTTTTTTCGGTCATAAGGGATTTTTCCTTCTGACACCCCCATTGATTTTAAAGGGAAAATCCCGTCATAAGACATTTTTTCCTTATGTCCTTGTGACGGCCCTTATGTCCTTGTGACGGCCTTATGACGGCTTCTTTTGACGGCGTTTTTTTGTTTCTTTTCAATACCTTCTTTATAAGTTGGTCATAAGGACATGAAAAAAGAGGGGTTCAGCCACAGAAACGCAAAAAGCCTGTTATGGGTAAGTTACAGTAAGTTACAGGCCATATTTGGGGTATCTGGATACTCATAGTAAGTTACTTTGCCTATATTCCCCGTGGCACCGAATGTGCGTCCTTATGACGGACGGATTGGGTGGGATTGACAGACGGCGGCCAGTGTGACTATGGGCGAAAGAATGGCACACTTCTTTAGCACCGAACGCGGCAAGAGGATCAGGCAACGCGTCCTGGTCCGGGACATGTACCTTTGCCAGATGTGCGGCACCTCGACCACTACGGGGCGCAAGGCCAGCAACTCAGCAGTGGTCGACCATGTGGCCCCGGTGGCGCTGCGGCCCGACCTGGTCGACGACATGGCAAACCTGCGGTGCGTCTGCCGCCGATGCCATGCGGCCTGCGACAGCATCGAAAAGAGACTATCCCCGGACAGCGACGCGATCGTCGCGGCCAAGTTGGCATATCGTCCTGTCGGGCTGGATGGTTATCCGATCGGGTGATGGTCGGGGCACGCACCATGCACGCCGCGCCCCGACCGGTGACGCGCGCGGCAGGGAGGGATCACCGCGCTGTCGCCGTTGACGTTACATTGTAACATTGCGGGGCGTCAAGCGACCGGACCACGGCGATTCGATTCGGGTTCGGTGACTTACTCGAAAACGTGGCGCGGCGCAACGTAACTTTCTGGATTTGCCGTGAAAAATGCCCATTGACTTACTATAACGGGGGGGGTGGGTCGATCTTGGGGCGATTCGGGCCAT
>Ga0070725_10001651_pt1 | contig 12237 bp, 10 predicted proteins | sample tdDd002_FD_69781 | JGI IMG/M metagenome (GOLD analysis project Ga0070725, IMG submission 69781) | Marine sediment microbial communities from the Atlantic coast under amendment with organic carbon and nitrate - tdDd00.2 | ecosystem: Environmental > Aquatic > Marine > Coastal > Sediment | place... | reverse complement strand
AGCTGGACTCTTCATGGTATTATTGAGTTTGAATCTTATGGGTCTTGTGAAAATAAAACTACCCAAGCTTTCTTATAGTAATAAGTCGTTTTTCAAATCACAAAATGGACCTTTCCTTGTTGGTTTAGCCAATGGATTTATGCCGTGTGGTCCACTTCAGACAATGCAGTTATATGCACTTGGAACTGGGAGTGTCATAGGTGGCATGTCGTCAATGTTTTTCTTTTCATTAGGAACCGTTCCGCTTATGTTAGGGCTCGGGCTCTTTACAGGAAGTTTAAGCAAAAATGGAGGGAGACGATTTGTTCAGGCGAGTTCTGTCTTGGTATTGGTGCTTGGTTTAATAATGGTCAACCGAGGTTTACTGCTTGGTGGATACGGTGTGTCATTAAACTTAGGGACTTCTCAACTCACTAAGGGCCAAGAAAACTTAAATACTAACCAAGAGCTTATTCAAGAAGACGTAAGTAGTAATGAAAGTGACAATACTAATGAAGTAGATAGTACTCAAACTGATGTGGCACAAACCGTTGAAGAACCTATAGCTTATCAAATTGTTGATGGGGTGCAAGTCGTTCAAATGGTCGTTAAATCTGACAGGTATATATTAAGTAGCCCTTTGGTTGCAGGTATACCAGCTAGAATTGAGTTAGACATTCAAGGTATAAATAGATGTAATTCTCCAGTGCTTATTCCTAAAGCTGGTGTGGAAGTTGATTTATTAAGAAGTGAACCCATAATGGAATTTACACCACAAGAGCTTGGAGATTTAAAAATTACTTGTTGGATGGGCATGATTACAACGAATGCCTCAATTGTAGAAGCATTACCAAACGAGTCTTAAATTAAAAGCACATTACAATCCCCTTAAAATTACATTTAAAGGGGATTTTTTCATATTTATAATGCTACAATGTGTAAAAATCTAATTATGATAGGAAGTAAAACTTATGGATAAATTTATGCGAGCATTAGAAAATCATGATGTGACAAGCCTTCAGGAAGTCCCAAAGTCAGATGTACACAACCATGCAGGTAGAGGTGGCAATATTCTTGACTTATCTTCTGATATTAATCCTCCTTCAAAACCATTCGATTCTCTTAACCATATGCAGGTTTGGTTTGAGGAAGAGGTTAAAACAAGAATACCAGCGGGACTTGAGGGATTTATGTTTCGAGTGGAGGCCTCCTTCAAACAAGCCAAACGCGACAATATAGACAGGCTAGCATTAAGTTTTTGTTATGGCGATATTGTAAATTTAGGTGGCATGGAGAAATTTAAAGTATTTATTGAGTCCTTAAAACAAAGGTATATTCCTCAAGCGGAGTTTATTCCGGAGTTCACTCTCCTAAGGTCTATTGTTTCAGATGAAGAAATTGAAAAAGCTAAAGAGATTTTGTCATTTGACTATTTCAAATCAATAGATATATGTGGGAATGAAAGTGCTGGCACTCTTGATGGGTATGTTGATTTATATAGGTTTGCAAAATCCAAGAAAGTACAACTTAAAACACATGTAGGTGAGTTTGGAAGTGCAGAAGATGTAATGAGAGCTGTTGACTTGCTCGAATTAGATGAAGTACATCATGGGATTGCTGCCGCGAATTCCAAGGCGTGTATGAAGTACTTAAGAGACCATAAGGTGATTTTAAATGTTTGTCCAATGAGTAACATACTTCTAAAACGTGCAAATGGATATCCCTCACATCCTATCAAGGGCTTGATTGATGCGGGTGTTCAAGTGACCATTAATACAGATGATTTAACAATATTCAACGCATCTGTCTCACAGGAGTATTTAAATCTTTATGATCACAAAGTATTCACAGCTGAAGAGTTAAACTTAATTAGAGTGAATGGTTTAAATGCCTATGGAAAGTATGACGGACATAGATAAGAGGCGGATTTTACAAATGAGAAGTACATATGGAGGCACAGTGGAAGATATAACACATTCACTCCCGACGTGGGAGTACTTACAAAAGAAAATGATTTGGGACCAATTAGAAGATATTAAGAATAGAAAAATATTAGATTATGGATCTGGTCAAGGATATACGGCTCATGCCCTTGCTAAACATAACGACGTGTTAGCCATTGAACCTTCAAAAGACATGTTGAGTAGTAGGGTGGGCATAGACGAATACACTCAAATTGAAGGCGCTTTAGAGGTGTTAAAAAACCTAGAGTCATGTTCATTTGATGTAGTTGTTTGCCACAACGTCTTAGAGTATACCCATGATCGGTCTCAAATTCTAAATGAGTTCTCGAGAATTCTAAAAGAAGATGGTATTTTGTCTATTGTAAAACACAATCGTGCTGGTCGTGTCATGCAAATGGTAGCCCTTCTAAATAACTTTGAACGCGGTCATGCCGTATTAGACGGAGAAGATGGCATTGCTCAAAAGTATGGTTCGATTATGTATTATACAGATGAAGATTTAATAGATTGGTTACCTGGATTTGAAATTAAAAAATCGTTTGGAGTTAGAACCTTCTGGGCTCTACAACAGAATCAGGATATACATGTTGACCCTTATTGGCAGGAGAACATGTTAACTATGGAACACAAGGTGAGTGAGCTGGATGAGTTTAAAAGCATTGCATCTTTTCATCATGTGATATTAGGTAGGATGTGTGAGTGAGATTAAAATGAAGGAGCAACAAATGAATCAATCCCAAAACAAATTTAAAATAGTGACTTATAACCTATGGAATCATAACTCAAATTTTGACAAGCGTATCAAAATGATAGGGAATATACTTAAGGTAGAAAAGGCAGATGTAATCGTTCTTCAAGAAGTTCGATCGAAAGTGATTGTGCATGAACTTCAAAAAGCATGTGATATGCCGTATGTTTACTGGAAAAAATATCACGACTGTGAAGAAGGTTTAGCGATTTTATCTCAACACAAAATCCTTTCAACCTGGACCAATTGGGATGTGTCAACTGACGTACATAATAGCGGAAGCATGTGTATTGAAGTGATGTATAGAAATAAACGATTGAGCATATCTAATGTACACTTGGACTATAAATATGCCTTAAATAGAGAAAAAGAAATTCTTAAGCTGACGGAGTATATAAAATCACTTAAGGCAGATTATAATATTATGGCAGGTGACTTTAATACATATCCAAACTCATCTATCCATGGGTATTTAAGCGGTCGTAGTTCTTTAATGGGTCAGAGTGCACGGTGGATTGATTTGGGTGAGTCTTATGCATCGAAAATGAATGTGCAACTGGATGTTACAATCGATTTTAATAATAACCCAAGATGGTTAAAGAAACCAATCCTTGACATCCCTGGTCGATTTGACTGGATTCTATTGGAGAATCCATATCCTAATGATTATCCCACCCTTCTAGAGTATAATTTAATAGGTAAGGAAATTATTGATGATATATCTGCCAGCGACCATTATGGTATTGCTGTTAGTCTTAGGTTTGAAGATAAAGAATAAGGGGGAGCCATGAAAACATTAACAAGAGATAAGTTTATATATGAAATGAATTCTGATAACCCACCACAAATGCGAGTTAAACCAATGGAAACATTTATAGTTGAGACATCTGACTGTTTTAATGGACAAATCCAAGCTGAAGGGGATGTACTTGCAAATACGGATTTTGAATGTTTTAATCCGGCAACAGGACCGATTTATATTGAAGGTGCTCAAAAAGGGGACATTATAAAGGTTTATATTGAAGACATAAACATAGCGGACTCTGGTGTCATATCAGTTATGCCTGAATTCGGTGTTACCGGGGTCTATCATAAAGAAGAAAAAACAAAGATTATCCCTATTAAAGATGGTAAAGCAGTGTTTAATGATTATATTTCACTTGATATTGATCCAATGATCGGTGTGATTGGTACTGCACCTGAAGATAAAAGTATTATGACAGTTGTTCCAGATGCACATGGAGGCAACATGGATTGTAAACGGATCACAAAAGGTTCAACAGTGTTTTTACCTTCAAATGTTGAAGGTGCCTTACTTTCTTTAGGTGACCTTCATGCGGTGATGGGTGATGGTGAAGTGTGTGGCTGTGGTGTTGAAATTAAAGGTGAAGTTACATTAAAAGTTGAAGTTTTAAAAGATAAGAGTTTGCCACTTCCTTTAATACTAACAAATGATGTTGTAATGACGGTTGCTTCAAATGAAGATTTAAATGAAGCCGCAAGTTGGGCAACTAAAAACATGTATCAGTTACTTGTAAACAAGCTGGATATGTCAAATGAAGAGGCCAGTATGTTACTGTCAATAGCAGGTGACTTACGTGTTAATCAACTGGTAAATCCATTAAAAACTGCCCGATTTGAAATAAAAAAAGACGTGTTTAAGAACTATAAGTTCGATTTACTTGTTTAAATGACTTTCCTTGGGTATGTAATCAAATGTTTAGAAGCAGTCTATATTTTAATGTTTTTCAAAGAAAAATAGGACACATGTCATGTTGACGGCGAAAAATTTAAGTTAAAATGAATTGTTACAACTCAACAAATAGGAGGAAAATTAAAATGAGTATTCAAACACCACATATAGAAGCAGAAGCGGGACAAATCGCAAAGACAGTACTAATGCCAGGTGATCCACTACGTGCAAAATTTATCGCAGATACATTCCTTGAGGATGTAAAGCAATTCAACGGCGTGCGTGGCATGTTAGGTTTTACAGGCACTTACAAGGGTAGAGAAATCTCTGTTATGGGTTCTGGTATGGGTATCCCATCTATCGGTATCTACTCATACGAGTTATATAATTCATACGATGTAGAAAACATCATTCGAATCGGATCTTGTGGCGCGTACACTATGGATCTTGACCTGTACGATGTTGTTCTTGCAACAAGTGCTTACAGTGGTTCAACATATGCTAAACTACTTGCTGGTTATGAAGAAGATGTTCTTGATACAGATGCTGAGTTAACTGAAAGACTTGAAAACATTGCAAAAGAATTAGAAATTCCAGTACACAAGGGTTGCGTTCACTCAAGTGATGTATTCTACGCTCAGCCGACAGAAGAAGGCAAGCAAATTGTAAAAGATAAAGAACTTCTAGCAGTTGAGATGGAAGCATTCGGTCTTTGTGCAAACGCTAGACTTTTAGGTAAACGTGCGGCTTGTCTACTAACAGTATCTGACCACATCCTAACGAAGAAAGAAACAACTTCAATGGAAAGACAAACTGCTTTCACGAAAATGATGCAGATTGCCCTTGAACTTGCTGAGTAAATTCATTAAGCAAATTAAATATAACAACACTAAAGCTGATCTAATAATCTTAGATCAGCTTTTTTACTTGTACAAAGATTGCTTTTATATGTTAAGACGACCGATTCATGTCCTAGTGTAATCTCACCAAAAGTAATCGCTTTAGTTCTTGATAATTGACTTCATATTGAATAATATTATAGGTAATAACAGATCATCGATTGAATGTCAGAGTGCAGATGAGTGGAGGCGGTTTACATTGAATATCTTAGTTATGGGTGGAACTTCTTTTGTAAGTAAAGTGTTTGCAATGTATGCAATTGAACTAGGTTATACAGTTGATATATTTACGCGTGGTAAAAACGAGATAGACTATGAGGGTGTACGTAATCATATTGTTGGAGATCGGCATTCGAAAGAAGATCTCTTACAAGTGAATGCTTATGTGTACGATTACATTGTTGATATTAATGCCTATACCAAAGATGATGTTAAACTCCTAGCTGAAAATGTACAAAAACATAATCTGAAAAGATATGTGCTTTGTTCAACAGCTTCAGTTTATATGGCACCTGAGAAGGAGCAAATGATATCTGAGCAGTCTCCAGTAGGCTACGATGCATTCTTTGGTGGTGACTATGGTTTGAATAAGTTGGAAGCAGAAGAATATCTATTTGCCAGTGATATTGACACTACAGTATTTAGACCTACTTACATTTACGGTGAACATAATAATGTTTATCGTGATGCCTTTTTATTCGACTCAATTAAACGTGGTCGAATTACAGTATTAGAAGATTCATGTCATGTGAACTTCATTTATGTCAAAGATTTAGTTAAGAGCTTTGAAAGTTGTTTCCATGTTGCAGCCTCTGTGAATCAGGCGTATAATCTGGCAAATGATGAGAAAATAACATGGTCAACATGGCTGAAAGCGGGCCTGGATGCATGTGGTGAAGATGTTGAAGTAAAAACATACAGGTGGGAAGACGCTAAAAATCTTGAAGACCAAGTCTTTCCGTTCGCAGGTGTAGACATGTTGTTAGATACACAAAAGCTAAAGGCGCACGGGCTACATGTACCTAAAACAACATTTTCCACTGGCATAAAGAATGCGTTTGAATGGTATCAGTCTGTTGACCCTTCAGTCGTAGATAAACGAAGGTTTGAACTCATTTAATCAATTTAAAGCTCTATTACCAAACTTGATTTTAAGTTTGATAATAGAGCATTTTATTTATGCAGGATTAAACCATATTTCTTGAGTTTTCATGTTAGTAATATCCGGTAATGTTTTACCGCGTTCAATAGACTTCATAATATCAAAGTTCCTCTGTAAGGCATTTAAAATAATGCCTATCAAAAACTCAAGTGTTTTTTGTTCAATACCTTCTGGAATATAAGGAATGTCCACAACATCGTTGGCTTTTTTAGAGAGTGTTTTAATTAATCTTTTCACTTCTTCATTACCTAAACCATTATCGAAAGAACGAACCAAATCATAAATTTCATTAGGTAAATTGTCGTACAAAAGTTCATCTACATGCAAAATGATCTTAAAAAGAATCTTTTCTTCACCAGTTTCGCTAACAACAGGAATATTGACTTTTTCATTTAGGAGTTTGGCCAGCGCCTTCACCTCAGATTCTGTGAGTCGTGTACGCTTAGCTGGAGGTGCAAAGTAGTCATCTAATAGACTCTTAAAATCATTGGTGGACAATTGATTCATTTTAGTGACATCATTTACTATAACTTCAGTTCCATTTGTAATGCTTTTTAATAATCTAGGAATGTAACCAATGTCTTTTGTAGTTAAACTATGTTTTTTGAAGAAATCTATATTCTCTATAGCTTTGTCAACAAACTCGCCTAAGGCTTGAACGCGTTGACTGTTCCAAACATCGTGACTCATGGTGGTGTTATCATCAAATAAAATGACTCTTTCTCCACTATGACTAAAGAATGGTTCAGGTGGTACGTGTGGCACTAGGTCACCTTCATTTACAACTCTAAAGTGTGGACCTTTTATGTTACCTTCAAGATTCTCACTAAAGCTTTTATTACCAGGACGAGGACTGGCAAAAGTATAAATACCATAAACATCTCTATCGTTTTCAAGTAACATGCCTGCAAATAGGGAGCTTAAGGCTCCACCTAAACTATGACCAGTTACCCAAAGTTTTTTATCTTTGCAACAGGCGCTTTCCATGGTTTCCGTTATTTTGATTACTGATGGGAAAAGGGCGTCTTGGAAGCCCTCATGTGCCTTTGTATTTTTAAATGGTCCTGGATCGTAACTGGACTGGAAGTTTCCTATCCAATCTGATTTTGAGTCTGATCCTCTAAACACGATTACAACGTTATTATCGTCTGACATTATGTAACACTGGGTATCTATGTCTGGTTTTTTAGTAATGCTAACAAAATCTTCTAGTTTATAATCCCATTCTTTAACGTGTTTCCTTATTGTAGATTCTGACTTATACGCCAACTCACATGCAAGGGCTAGGGAGAGGGCATTTTCCTTATTGTACTTTTTGTCCGCTTTTAATCCTTTGAATTCATTGTAAAAAGTCATGTTGTTCTCCTTTCAAATATGAAATCGTTATTATACAAAACACACCCCTATGTATAATATATATTCAACTGTTGAAATGTTAAACAATTTATTACCAATAGAATATTCGGAATTGTTCAGTAATATTTTTTCTAGATAAGGTACTCTTTCTTATAAAATGGGTAATTATAACTAAGTCATATTGTGGGAGTAATAAGACTGAGGAGGATATGTATGAGTAAAAAAGGGTTGTGGGGGGTCATTTTAGCTCTTGTTTTATTAACTGGCTGTTCAAATGTGGGTGAAATTCCTATTGGGCTCTGTATTACATTAACGGATGCAGAAGGATATTCATCACAACATGGCATTACAATTCGAAATGGTTTTGAAATGGCTGTAGAGGAGATAAACTCAAACGGTGGAATAAACGGAAAGTTATTAAAAGCAGTGATAATGGATGACTCAGGCAGTGTTGAAAAAGCAAAAGAAAACTTGGATGTCTTAAATGAAAAAGGTGTGAAACATATTGTTGGTATGTCTACCAGTAGTAAAATGCCAGCTGTCCAGTATGGGATGGAGAAATATAATATGTTGTTTATATCGCCATCTATGAGTTCACCATACTTTAGTGGGATAGATGATTTGTTTTTGAGAGTAATCACTTCTGACAAGTTTGAGGTGAATCAAATGGCAACTCTATCCTCTGACAAATTGAACATTGGTAAGGTTGCAATAATATACAATGTATCAAATTCCAATTACACAGTGCCGTACTATAAAGACTTTAAGATAAGTGTTGAAGAAAAAGGCTCTGAAGTAGTGTACGAGTTAGGTTATGATAGGTTTTCAGATATTCAGGACCAATTTGTTATAGATTTGAAGACCAGTGATGCTCAAGGATTGCTAATCGTAAGTGATTCTGCAGATGCAGTGGACGCGATTCAATCACTTGGCAAAAATGATATAGACTTGAACGTCCTTGTATGTGGCTGGGCCATGACTGTAGACATTCCCATGTTAGGTGGAAGAACGGTTGAAGGTATATATGGTGTTAGAGCTTATAGTGAGGATGTAAGTTCAAAGGTTTTTAAGGATTTCGAAAAGGCATATACGTCAATGTACAATATAGATGTGACTCAGCAAGCTATTTCAGCTTATGAAGCAGTTCAAATACTGGCTTATGGTTTGAACGCGGAGACTACATCGGTAGAAGATGTGAAAAACAGAATAATTAATAAAAGAATTTTTATGGGCATTCTTGGTGATATCGTTATGGATGAATTCGGTGATGTAGAAAAGCAAATGTTTGTTTTAACTATTGAAGATGGAAAATACATTCAAGTGAGATAAAGAAATCGATAGGGTGTTGGCAATGAAGAGAACCAGAAAACTCAGCCGAGATTTGATTGTAGGAACTGCTGTTAATCGTGCTATTACCACGGCTACTGTTATTGTGCTGATTACTTTTATTCTAATTAACTTTATAGAAGATGAACAACGTGTCAAAAATCAAGCAATTGCTGATTCAATTGCTTTTCAAATTGAAAGTTATTTTACTGAACCTGTTGAAGTGTTATATGAAATTAGAGATGTAATAATCACAGAGCATTTAATTGAAAAAGATGCATATCAAGTTTTCATAGATGCAATTTTACAAAACAATGAACGGTTATCATCTATTCTTATATTAAATCATGATGGGATGGTCATCCACTCATCTCCTATGAATCCCAGAGTTATAAATACGGATCAGTCAAGTTATCCGTATTTTTATCATGCGATTAACGACTCGGTCCACTGGTCAAGAGCTTTTCACTCCTATCGTTCTAAATATCCTGTAGTTGGCGTGAGTATTGCTTTTGGTGAAGATATTCTAGTCGGAATATTAAATACTGAGGAGTTATCTGACCTTATCCAGTCTATAAATATAGGGGAGGGCAACCTTATATCTGTAACTGATGAAAGAGGTTTATATATAGCACATTCAATTGAAGAACTGGTATTCCAACGTGAGAACTATGACAATTATGATGCCTTATTGAATACAAAACAAATGTATCAAGAGGTGGAGTATTTAGATAAAAAGTATGTCCCAAGTACTGTTATTTTAGAAGACCGCTTATGGTCTGTGTCAGTATTTCAGCTCCATCAGAATATTATGCGTCCTTTATACAGTGTTGTTGTGACAAGTCTATTGCTACTATCTCTTATCCTATCTATTTCTGTGTATTTATCAATACGAAAATCCAGTCATATATCACATATGATAGAAAAGCTAGTGACCGCTTCAAAAGAACTTGCAGGGGGTTCATACGACCACGACATCGAAAGTGGTGAGTATGAAGAACTTAATCAATTGGCCGAACAATTTAATGTAATGACCCACGAAATTAATGGTTTAACAAATAATCTTGAAAACTTAGTAGAGGAACGTACGGATCAACTTAGGGTGGCTAATGAAAGTTTAAATGACACCATTGTTTCTTTAAATCAAACGCAAGACCGGTTGGTAAAAGCTGAAAAAATAACAGCAACAGCACAACTGGTTTCAGGTATAGCACACGAAATTAACACACCTCTTGGCGTAGGCATAACAAGTATTTCATATTTGGATGAAGGCACTAAAGATGTTCATGAAAGGCTAATGAATGGCGATTTAAGTAAAGTACAACTCACCACATATTTTGACGCAGTTAATGAAACTGTAGGACTTGTTTCAAGAAGTCTTTTTAAAGCCTCTAACTTGGTAGAAACATTCAAATTGTTGTCTGTTGCAAATGATGAATCAGAATGGGCGCTATTTGATGTGAACGGGGTTATTGAAGATTCACTTAAGTATGTTAAGAGTAAACATGAGTATAAACATCTTTCTATAGACTTAAAGTTAACAAGTCAGGTTTATTTATATGGCAGGTCAAAGGATTTCTCCCAGATTCTTTACCAACTGATCGACAATATATATGTCCATGCTTACAAAGGACAAAATAGGGGGCGTGTTGAAATATGCACCTGGATTCAAGAAAAAAGCTTTATCTTAACCGTTGCAGACGAGGGTGTTGGTGTTGACATTGAGACTGAAAAAAGAATGTTTGATCCATTCTATACAACATCAAGAGAGGATGATGGTGTGGGTCTTGGACTGAACATAGTTTCTAACATTGTTCATAATGTTTTTGATGGAAACATCGAGTTTGAATCCTCCGATTCAGGAGGTGTAAAGTTCACAATTCAGTTACCTCATAATCCCTCTTAAGCCTTGTAATTAGAGTGTTCTGTCAGATTAAGAAATCGTAATAGAATTTTTTAAAAAAATGATTGAATAACCACATTTCAGCCCTTATACTAGTCCAGTGACTAAAAATATTGGAGGTATATGCGATGAACAAGTGGTCATTTGAAAAATTCTTCATGGACCTGATCTTTCTGACATTAGGCTGCTCGTCATTAGCTTTTGGAGTAACGTCTATTCTTCGACCAAATGGTCTTATCACTGGCGGTGCAACAGGAGCTTCGATTGTTTTATCAGAATTGATTGGTGTACCATACACAATTGTATTTTATGTTGTATCGATAGCTATATTAATAAGTTCAATCCTATTTATTGGAAAAGCTGAAGGGTTAAAAATAGTCTTTTTAACATTAACTTTCCCACTGGTTCTGATTGGGTTTGAAGCACTGAATTTTGAGTTTATCGAAAACGATTTATTCTTAGCAGCTGTTTATTACGGCATATTTGCTGGTACAGGTGTTGGACTGATTCTTAAACGTGGCTACTCAATGGGTGGAACGGAATCGATTGCGAAAATTCTACATAGAAGAGTCTTCTCGTTTATGAGTTTAAGTCAGATTTTACTTGTAATTGATTTGATTGTAATAGTAAGTTCACTTCTTATCTTTGATAAACGTGTGGCACTATATGCGATCATCACACAATATGTGTTTATGAAAGTTGTTGACACAATCCTATTTGGTATGGGATCAAAGAAAGTTAAAATTGAAGTCATTAGTGATGCATGTGACGCAATTTCAGATTATATAAATAATGATGTAAAACGCGGAACAAGCATGTATGTTATAAAAGGTGGATTTACAAAAGAAGAGAAAATGAAAGTGGTTTCAATTTGTTCTCCGCGTGAATCTATGGTTATTAAACAGTTTATAGCCAACTTAGACCCTGATGCATTTGTAAATGTATTGCCTATTTCTTCTGTATGGGGAAAAGGTGTAGGATTTGACGCTTTGGTTGAAGTTGATTAGACTCAATCAACACTATCGTGTTGTTGGGGAATGGCTTTTAGACTAGTTTGTGAAATGAACTTAGTGCCCTTCGGGCGGTTAGGAAACTCAATCGACGCTATCGCATCGTTGAGTAAGAGCTTTTAGCCAAATCGTAGATTTGGAAAGCTCTATAAAAAAATGGCCGGCAAAGGGGATTGCCGGCGTCTTCTATTGATATA
>Ga0070725_10001650_pt1 | contig 12241 bp, 15 predicted proteins | sample tdDd002_FD_69781 | JGI IMG/M metagenome (GOLD analysis project Ga0070725, IMG submission 69781) | Marine sediment microbial communities from the Atlantic coast under amendment with organic carbon and nitrate - tdDd00.2 | ecosystem: Environmental > Aquatic > Marine > Coastal > Sediment | place... | reverse complement strand
GATCGATATAGTGATAATTCTGAAGGATATCAGTATGTAGAGGGTTATTTCACGAAACTCGAGAATGTGTTTGTATCGAAGTTAATATATGCGAATGAAGTTGAAGGGTACAACGGGGATCCTAATATAAGAGCAAAACAGCTCATATCAATAATTCAGAGTAATAGTGGACGTAATATAGATAAAGATGCTCTAAAGGAACGTAATCAGATCATTGATGAATTTTTAATGCTTATGGAAATCCATTAAGCAGTACTGCTGTCCTAGTAGACAGGAGTATTATTTTTACGAATTAAGCAATGAGTGTTGCACAACATCGTATAAAATGAAATGCTGCATTAAATTATGAATAGGTATGATCAATTTAATTAATTATTTAACAAAAGGGGGACAAAAGAACATAAGAGTTGGCTATTTAAATGACTTTTCAGTTATTAATTCGTGTTTACATTAAATCGGAGGTATTTGATGAAATTACAGATGAAGAATTACAAAGTTGATGACGTTCAGTTTTCCTCAGAAACTTTATATTCCGATGGGGTACTAAGCCTAGATAAAGACGCTCTGATCAAAGAGGTTATGGCTGGTGTTGAAGGAATTGAAATTAAACTAAGTATTGCAAAACCAGGTGATAAAACTAGAATTACACATGTTATGGACTCGGCTAAACCAGTTTACAAGTTAAATGGACCAACATTCCCAGGTTTAGTTGATGCATCAGAAAAAGTTGGTGAAGGTGAAACATTAACACTGGATGGTATAGCAGTTGTTCAAACCGGCTCTTACCCTGGTGTAATGGAAGGTATTATTGATATGCATGGTGAGGGAAGTAAATATAGCTACTTTTCAAACACTGTTAATCTTGTAGTCGAAATGAACGTTATTGATGAAATGTCGAGTGAAACCTTTGCAAAACTATCAAAAGAAATTGTATTAAAAACAGCAAAATTAGTTGCTCTTGCAGCATGTGATCAAGAGCCTACAAGTGTTCAAACATTTGAGAAGAATCAAAATGTTGATGGACTCAAGAAGGTCGGATATGTTTGCTATATGGAATCACTTGGGCTATTTAGAAACGTGTATCTATATGGTAAAGACACGACAGATATTAGACCAAAGGTTGTTCATCCTAATGAAATTATTGATGGTGCACTTGTTAGTGGCAACTTTGAAATTGCTGCGCATAAAAATCCAACATACTTCCATCAAACGAATCCGATTATTACAGAATTATGCAAACGTGATGGGAAAGAACTTTCTTTTGAAGGTGTAATTCTTTCAACTGAACGTGGTGTACTTGAAATAAAAGAATCGTATGCGAAAGAAATTGCTCTGTTCGCGCAAGAAATGAATCTGGATGGTGTAATCATTTCTAAAGAAGGTGGTGGCCATGCCGATGCGGATTTAATGCTTTGTGTTAAAGAACTACAGGAACGAGGCATCGATACAGTAATTACTTTAAATGAAATCGGTGGACCTAATGGAGATTTACCTCCTATTGTTTCTGCAACACCTGAAGCAGACGCTGTGATTAGTAATGGTAATAATGATGAACTGATCACTTTCGATTCAGTTGAGACAGTACTTGGTGGTGAAATGATCAATGGATCAATCGATGCAAAAACTAGCTTTGAAAGCAGTGTTGGATTGGTTTATTGTAGTACGAACCAACTTGGCGTAAACACAATGGCAATTAAAGAATACTAAGTAGAAGGAGAGCACATGGGAGCTAAAGTTAAAGTTATACACTACCTAAATCAATTCTTCAGCCAAATTGGTGGCGAAGAACAAGCTTTTACTAAACCTTTTATTCGTGAAGGCGCAATTGGTCCTGGTCTACTACTAGGTCAACTGCTTGGTGAGGACTATGAAATTATTTCTACTGTAGTTTGTGGTGATAATTATATGGCTGATAATACCGAACAAGCAGTACAAGAAGTCTTTGATTTAATAGCAGATTTGAAACCTGATTTATTTATAGCTGGACCAGCTTTTAACGCTGGACGTTATGGTCCTGCATGTGGTGTTCTTTCAAAAGCTGTTGGAGAGAAGTTTGGTATTCCAGCTGTTTCTGGTATGTATGAAGAAAATCCAGGTGCAGAGATGTATCGCAAACATGCATATATTATAAAAACCAATGACAGTGCACGTCATATGAGAAAAGACGTTGCAAAGATGGCAAATATTGCGCGTAAGTTAGTCGAGAACATTGAGTTCTCAGATGAAGATATGGCATCTTATTTCAAGCAAGGTTACAGAAAGAATCTTTTTGTTGAAAAACCTGGTGCAGTACGTGCAGTTGATATGATGCTTCAAAAAATGGAGAAAAAACCATTTGTAACTGAACTTGAGATGCCGAAGTTTGAAGATGTAATGCCTTCAGATGCAATCAAAGAAATGAAGAATGCAAAAATTGCTCTAGTTACTGAAGGTGGAGTATGTTCTTTGGGTAATCCTGAAGGTCTAGTCGCATCTAGAGCTGATAAGTATATTGAGTTTGACATCTCAGAAATGGATCGCCTGTCGAATGAACGATTCCAAGTTAACCATGGTGGATATAATAACACGCATGCCAACAATAATCCGAACTTAATTGTTCCGCTTGATTTGATGAGAGCCTATGAAAAAGAAGGTAAGATTGGTAGCATTCATGGAACTTTATATTCAACAAGTGGTAATGGTACTAGTCTTGCAAATTCAACAAGATTTGGTGAAGAGATTGCCCAAAAACTACTGAATGATGGCGTTGATGGTGTTGTTCTTACAGCAACATGAGGCACTGGTACTCGCTGCGGTGCAGCGATGGCTAAAGAAATTGATAAGGTAGGGATTCCTGTATCAATAATTTGTACTATTACACCAATTGCTGAAACAGTTGGCGCTAATAGAATTGTAAGAGCGGTAGCAGTTCCTTATCCAGTAGGCAACCCTACAGTTGCACAAGAAGATGAAAGAGCAATTAGAAATGATGTGCTTCAGAAGTCTCTATCTGCTTTAGAAACTCAAATTACACAATCGATTACCCTTTAATATGGCTTGTAATATTAAACGGGGCGATTAAACACTTGTTAAGAAAATTGCTGGGCGCCCTCCCGCATAAACTAACTATTCTCAGTTAAGCCCAGTAATTTTTTTATATATTAATCAATTAAAGTCAAAAAATGTAACAGAAAGCATTATGCCACTGGAGGCAATTATGAGTAAGATTTATGACGTAATAATTATCGGTTCTGGCCCAGCTGGTTTATCGGCTGGACTCTATGCTGCAAGAGCAAAAATGTCAACAATGGTACTGGAAAAATCAAAATCTGGTGGACAAATTGTGACAACTGATGAAGTGGCAAACTACCCGGGTTCAATTCAGGAAGCTACAGGACCAAGTTTAACTGCACGTATGGTTGAACAGTGTGATGAATTTGGTGTCGAGCGAAAAAAAGAAGCTGTAGTCGAAGTGGAGCTAGATGGTGATATTAAAAAAGTAATCACTGAAGAAAATACCTATGAAGCCAAGTCTATTATTATTGCTACTGGTGCAACACCAAGAAAAATGGGGGTACCAGGAGAAATGGAGCTAACTGGGAAAGGTGTTTCTTACTGTGCGACTTGTGACGCTGATTTCTTTTCAGACTTAGAAGTATTTGTAGTTGGCGGTGGCGATACTGCTGTTGAAGAGTCTATATTCCTATCTAAGTTCGCTCGTAAAGTAACTATTGTTCATAGAAGAGATGAGTTTAGAGCAGCTAAATCAATTGTAGAAAAGGCCATGAAGAACGATAAAATTGAAGTTCTCTGGGATACTGTTGTTGAAGAAGTTAAGGGTGATGGCCTTCTTGAAAGCATTGTACTTAAAAATACCAAAACGGGTGAAGTAAAAGAATACTTTGCAGACGAAGAAGATGGTACATTTGGTACATTCGTATTTGTAGGGTACTTACCAAATACAGACTTGTTCAAAGGCAAAATCGAATTAGATCCTGCAGGTTATATTAAGACTGATGTCGATATGAAAACGAACATTGAAGGTGTTTATGCGGCAGGAGATGTACGTGTTAAGTCACTTAGACAGGTTGTTACAGCAACTGCAGATGGCGCAATCGCTTCGGTACAGGCTGAAAAGTACATTGAACACAAATTTAATTAATTCATTATCCAATAATTTATCATAGCAGTTGATAAAGTCGTGATTGAAACGACAAATTACAATTGACCATCAATGATAAATATATGTATAGAAAACTGAACAGGAGGTGAAAAAGTGTTAGCAGTTGATAAAAAAACATTTGATTCAGAGGTACTTGAATCTGAAGGACTTGTTCTGGTAGATTTCTGGAGTGAAGCATGTGAACCTTGTAAAGCTCTTATGCCTGATGTGGAAGCGTTAGCAGAAAAGTATGATGGCAAAGTGAAGTTTACAAAACTTAATGTAGCAAAAGCAAGACGACTTGCAATTTCTCAAAAAGTATTAGGTCTACCAACGATTACACTATATAAGAATGGTGAAAAAGTTGAAGAACTAAATAAAGACACAGCAAGCAAAAAAAATATCGAAGCAATGATTGAAAAAGAACTTTAATCGAGGAAGGAAATCTAATGAGTGTTTTACAAAACAAGAAAGTAATCATCATTGGTGACCGTGACGGTATTCCGGGACCAGCGATGGAAGAGTGTGTAAAGACTGTTGATTCAGCAGAAATTGTATTCTCTTCAACAGAATGTTTCGTCTGAACGGCTGCAGGCGCAATGGATTTGGAAAATCAAAACAGGGTAAAAGAACTAACTGAAAAACATGGTGCAGAAAATGTTTTAGTACTACTTGGAGCTGCTGAAGCAGAATCTGCAGGTCTTGCTGCAGAAACAGTAACAGCAGGTGATCCTACATTTGCGGGTCCTCTCGCGGGTGTTGCACTTGGTCTTCAAGTATATCATGTTGTTGAAGAAGAAATTAAAAGCACCGTATCTGAAGATGTTTACGAAGAACAAGTAGGCATGATGGAAATGGTACTTGAGTGTGACGAAATTGCAGACGAAATGTCTTCAATTCGTAATGAACACGGTAAATACTAAGATAAATTACGTAGAGCTTTAATCATAAATAAAGTTTAGGTTTTTAGCCGATTACCTAAATTATAACCTGAAAAAATTAAATAACTGATGTCTACCCAACTCAGTTATTGTGTGTGAACCAATATTCCAAATCTATTAATGAATCTCGGTGAGATTCAAAACTTAAATTATTAATATGTGAAAGACCTAAAGAGGGATTGACAATAGGTCAATCCCTTTTTTCTATGCTATGAAAACAGAAAAGGTGGATTAACAAATGTCATTATTTCCAGTAATTAAAGGTGCAGGTTATGTTCTTGTGCATACGCCAGACATGATTTTGCACAACGGAACAACACAAACCGTTGAAAATCAAACAAACCCGGATTCAGAATATCTAAAAGTGATTAGAGACCATTACAGAAGTTTTAGTGAAGTGGTAAACTATGCACCAAATCAAACATACATTGGCAATATGACACCAGCAGAACTAGGCGAAATCGAGTTTCCATGGTATGACAAAAAAATTGATGGTGACCGATTCGGCGAATTTGGTGAAATTATGCCTCAAGATGAATTTATTGGTATGTTGAAGATTGCAGACGTATTTGATCTTGTAATGCTGAACTCTGAAATGACTGAGCAGATTAGAAGTAAATTTGAAGCCCATCCGTTGTTTTCAGAAGACGAAATTAATGCACTAGGTCAAGGCGCTGATCAAGGGGACATTGAATCTGCAATTGAAGAACATGCTGAGGCTATTTATCACAATGATGCTTTGGTAGGTTGTGTAAAAAAAGCACATGATGTTGATGTAAATCTAAACGCTCATGTTATGTTTGAAAATCTAGTTGTAAAGGCTTCTGGTGTACTTGCGTTTAAGAACCTAGTAGACAAGAATGCAATCAATGTAGAAGAAATTGATTATGTAATTGAATGTTCTGAAGAAGCGTGTGGAGATATGAATCAGCGTGGTGGTGGCAATTTCGCTAAGTCTATTGCCGAAGCATGTGGAGCAGTAAATGCAACGGGTTCAGATACACGTGGATTCTGTGCAGCGCCTACTCATGCTTTAATTGAAGCATCCGCTCTTGTGCAATCAGGTGTGTACGATAACGTTATTATTGTAGCGGGTGGTGCAACTGCAAAGCTTGGTATGAATGGTAAAGACCATGTAAAAAAAGGATTACCAGTCCTAGAAGACGTACTTGGTGGTTTTGCAGTTATGATTAGTAAAAACGATGGTGTGAATCCAATTGTTAGAACCGATTTAGTTGGTCGTCATACCGTTGGGACAGGTTCATCTCCTCAAGCAGTAATTCAGGCGCTTATCACAGCACCGCTTGATAAAGCAGGTATGAAAATTACTGATATTGATAAGTACTCTGTTGAAATGCAAAATCCTGACGTTACAAAACCTGCGGGTGCTGGTGATGTACCTACGTCGAATTACAAAATGATTGGTGCCTTGGGTGTTAAGCGAGGCGATCTTGAAAAGAAAGATTTAGCGACATTTGCTGCTAAACATGGTATGCAGGGTTGGTCACCAACTCAAGGGCATATCCCATCAGGTGTACCGTATGTTGGGTTTGCAAAAGATGATCTTACAACAGGCTCTCTAAATCGTGCAATGATCGTAGGTAAAGGCTCATTGTTTCTTGGTCGAATGACAAATCTATTTGATGGTGTTTCGGTTGTAATTGAACGTAATTCCGGTATTACAGAAGATACATCTAGTGTATCAAAAGAAGCAATCAATCAAATGATTGCAGAAACGATGCGTAATTTTGCGTCTCAACTACTAAGAGAATAGGAGGGACGATATGTCAGAAAAAGTAATTAAAAAAATGATTGCAGAAGCTTTTGAAGATGTAGCAAAAGGAATAGAAACAGGTAAGTTTGGCAGTCAAGTAAAAGTAGGTTTGACTACATTCGGGTCTGAACATGGCACTGAAAATCTAGTAAAAGGTGCAGAGAAAGTAGCAAAAAGTTCTGGTATAGAAATTGTTCTAATTGGGCCTAAAATAGATACATTTTTAGAAGTTGTTGAAGTAACCAATGAAGAGGAAATGCATGTAAAGATGGAAGAACTCATTGACACAGGTTATATTCAATCCTGTGTTACTATGCATTACAGCTTCCCAATTGGTGTTTCAACTGTAGGGCGTGTAGTGACCCCGGGTACAGGCAAGGATATGTTTATTGCTACAACTACTGGGACGTCCGCAACAAATCGCGCTGAAGCAATGTTTAAAAATGCGATTTATGGAATTCTTACAGCCAAAGCCATGGGGATTTCTTCACCTTCAGTTGGTATTCTAAATCTTGATAACGCAAGAGGTGTTGAAAGAGCACTCCAGGAGTTAAAAACTGGTGGATATGACATAAACTTTGGTGAATCTATGCGTTCTGATGGTGGTTCGGTAATGCGAGGTAATGATCTATTAACTGGAACCGTTGATGTTATGGTTACCGATACATTGACTGGTAACATCCTTATGAAAGTATTTTCAAGTTATACAACAGGCGGAAGTTACGAGTCAATGGGGTATGGTTATGGACCTGGTATTGGATTCGATTATAACCGTACGGTACTCATTCTTTCTAGAGCTTCTGGTATTCCTGTAGTAGCCAATGCATTAAAATATGCTGCTGAATTAGCCAAGGGGAATCTAGGAAATGTAATAAAAACCGAATTTGAAAAAGTAAAAGCAGCAGGTTATGAAAAAATAGTAAGTGGATTTACTAAAGAATCCCAAAAAGATGAAACTGAAGCTGTCAAAATGCCTGATAAAGAAGTTGTTACTGGATCGGTTTCTGGAATAGATATTATGGATCTAGAAGACGCTGTTGAATCACTATGGCGCGCAGGGGTCTATGCAGAAAGTGGTATGGGTTGTACAGGCCCAATTGTTATGGTGAACGAGCATAAAATCAACTCGGCTTTAGAAATACTTGCGGATGCAGGGTATGTGTCAAAAGAAGCTGCACCTTGTTAGTTGTAATAAACAGCAACTTAAATGATGAACTTAGTTAAATGCGTGTAATCCTGGTTGCCCAAAGGCTTTACATGTGTTACAGATTTCCTCCTCTTGTGATTACTTTCGAGAGGAGAAAATCTGTTTTGAAAACAATAATCTCATATACGTTATATTTATCATTATCTGAAAATGAATAGTTACTACAGAAAGAACACTTATGAATAGATATTTTAAAATTGAGAATACGCCATTGGCATTGTCAGGAATTGCACTTGGATTAACAAGTTTATCAATTCTATGGGATGCGCATGGTATTAAATATGTAAAAGCTGCTGCAGTGTGTGTTTCATTAGTGGTTTTATGTCTGGTATTTATCAAAATATTATTAAACCCTAAAAAACTTTTGAATGAATTAGAAGATCCGGCTATAGGGAGTTTATCTTTTACAGTGCCGATGTTAATTATGCTTCTATCGAGTGTTATAAAGTCTGAATACAGAACTTTAGCACTATGTATTTGGTTATGTGGCATTATTCTATACTTAATAAACCTTATATTGTTTATGATACTTTCATCGAGCATCTTCAAATTTGAGAATGTTCTACCTAGTTGGTTTACCCCTGCTGTTGGTATTTGTCTGGTCGTGACAACAGGTAAGCAATATAATTTTGATGTTTTTTATGAAATAGTCTTTTTTTATTCTCTAACATGGCTACTTTTGTTATTGCCAATAATTGTCTACAGGACTTTGTATTATAAACCTCGTTTAAAAAAGTCACAAGTGATGACTCTAGCTGTATTCGCAGCTCCCGCCAACCTTTGCTTAGCTGCGTATTTGGACTTGTTTAAAACTGGAGGGATACTATTTATATTGTTGTTGGGCATATCGCACCTGTTAACATCATTCGTTTATATATTGCTTCCTTACTTACTAAGTAGACCGTTCACGTACAGCTTTGCAGCTTTGACATTTCCACTTTCAATTGGAGCGGTTGCATCGAATAAACTACTTAAAATATTAATCAAGTTTAACTCATCGTGGGTGTTTGCATACCAAATCGTATTTTACATGCAACTTATGGTAGCTACAATTGTTGTTGGATATGTGATTTACAAAACAATCGAACAAGGTGTTAAATCAGGAGTGGAATCTATAAATAGGAGTATAAAAAATGAAATGGGACAATATTGATATAAGAAATTATGGCTGGAACTCGGAGATTACGAATTATGTGCAAAAATCAATAGTGGCACATAAGGTAGCACAAATTGCTAAGAATGGCGATGTTATTGGATTCGGGTCTGGATCTACTGCATATCTTGCTGTTTTAGAAATTGCGAAAAGAGTTGAAAATGATGGCTTGAAAATTAAAGCAATTCCAACATCAAAAGAAATCGCATTTATATGTTTGGAACTCGGCATACCGATTACTTCTATACTGGAAGAAAAGCCGGATTGGTGTTTTGATGGTGCTGATGAAGTATCCCAAAATCAAGATCTGATTAAAGGTCGTGGTGGCGCTATGTTTAACGAAAAGCTAGTAATGAAGAGTTCTGATAAAAGTTATATTATTGTAGATGAAAGTAAATTTGTTACTGAGCTTGGAGAGAAGTTCTCAGTTCCGGTGGAAATAACGCAATCATCTATGCCATATGTAGTTAGAGAGTTGGAAAAACTTAATGCTATATATATTTCCTTAAGGCCAGCAAAATCAAAAGACGGTCCGCTAATTACTGAAAATGGAAATTTTATATTAGATGTAAGGTTTAATAAGATTGAGTCGCATTATGAAAAAGAGATAAAAGCGATCACTGGAGTTATTGAAACAGGATTATTCATTGGTTATGATCTTGAAGTGATTAAGGTGTAATTTAAAGCGATGACTAGGGATTGACGTTCATTCCATAGTCATCGTTTTTTAATTTCTAAGTATAGATATGATTTCATCATATAAAATTGAAGTGATTTCTGCAGGTTGTTTATTTTTAGTATAAATTGATGCGCCCTGTAACATAATAATGAGTTTTGTAGCGGTATTAGAGGGATTTCCTTTGAATGATTCATTCTCATTAGCATATTTTAGTTTTTCTTCAAAAACACTTTCCAACTTATTAAAAAAATCATCTACGAAAAGTAGGCTATTTTCACAAATGTTATATCTATCTGAAACTGTATTAGAGAACATGCATCCCATTGATAGTTCATAGCCAATTACAGCGCGTTGAATATATTTCTCGATGGCGTTAATACCTATCCCATTCTGTAGTTCGGTAAATGCATCTAATACCATTGTATCGTAATACCATTCTAAGGCAGCATGAAATATGCCTTGCTTTGAATCAAAAAGTTTGTACATGGTTCTAGTATTTAAACCTGTAATTGCAACCAGTTCCTTCATTGTGGTAGCGTCATATCCTAATTTCCAAAATGTTCTCATAGCAGAGCCAAGGACTTTAGTTTTGTTGTATTCTATAGGTCTAGACATTAGTTCACCTCACAAATTTTCAGTATTTTAGATTATCTTGTTTAATGCCTGCTCATCAAGAAAAGTTGCAAAAGATACTATATCGAGAAGATACAGTATCTTTTGCTGTAAATAAGAGTTACATACAATATATCAACTAACGTGTGAGCATTAGTGATTATCAAATTATATAGAAAGAACAGTGATATCTTTTTTAATTAAATCACTTAAAGGTTCTCCCCAAAGAGTAACTTGGAATCCGAGTGATTTTAATTTTGTATCGACTCCGAGTTTTTTTGCACACGCAATACAACAGCTTATTTTGACGCCTGCATCACGTAATTGGAGTAATTTTTTTGATATGTAATTATTTTCAGCTACTAATTTAGCACTAGCTCCCCAGACAACTATTTGTATATCTTTCCACCAACCATGCAATAGGGCATTTTCAGCGTATTGAAATACCATTAACGTAGATGTATCAGGATTAGGGGTTGTCCAGAGAATGACTAGTTTATCTTGATTCATTTATAATCTCCTTAAATAAAAAGCGCTGCATCACAAGTGAATACAGCGCTTTTTATTGTGAGTATGAAACTTACAATATATAAACTAACGTGTGACCATTAGCGATTAGCATTTTAAATTGAGAGCACTTTAATATCTCTTTTAATCAACTCAGTAAGTGGCTCTCCCATTAGACTGAGTTCAAAACCAAGCGCACTAAGATCATCGGCTACACCCAGTTCATTAGCACATGCGAGGCAGCAATTTACAGTTACACCGTTATCCTGCATGGATTGAAGTTTAGATGAGATTTTTTTGTTTTCAGCAACCAGTTTAGCAGTTGCACCCCAAACTATTATTTCTACTTCATTCCACCAGCCACGAAGTACAGCGTTTTCAGCGTATAAAAATACCATCAATTCAGCTGTAATTGGATCAGCGTTGGTCCAGAGTATTGCCAATTTATCTTGATTCATTGTTATCTCCTTCTAAATGGGTAATAAGGTGCTTTTGCATCATGGATGGGGGCCAAATTTTAAAAGCACCTTTTGTTAGAAGTAAAACTTCTAATATGTGAGAACGGTAAGTTGAAACTGACTAATTCCTAAAATTCAAATGTCTCAGGATCTGCATCAAATGAACAGATAGCTCCTGATACGTTTGTTAGATAATATGGAGCGATTACATCAGCGGGGAACATTTCTGCAATTTTAGCATCCATATTGATAAATGTATTAACTGTTGCTTCAGAATCATCTAGAGTTGCTTCACCATAAAGTCTAAGGAACTTATCATTACTGTAGGCAGAAATGGATACCTTATTGTCATTTTGAAGCTGTTGATTCAGATTCATAGGTTTTGCGGTAATAAAATAGATTTTTTCTTCATATGGAATTGCAATACCCATTGGTCTTACATCAGGTTTACCATTGTCATTAGTTGCTAGATAAAATACGCCACTTTCAATCAAAAAATCAATAACTTTATTCATGTTTTCCTCCGAAATAGTTTTGTAAGAATGTGTTTCTATTAACAAATTGATCAATTTATAGTATGATTATTGCATGTACTAACAATAACGTAAATACTATTCTTTTTGATAGTGTAAAAACCAGCTACCCTGGAGGCAAAATGATTGATAAGTATTTAGAAGAATGCGGTTCTTGTACAATCAGTGAAGATGTACGCGTCTCACTCTGTCCATACTGTATGGCTCAAAAAGTCATCAAAGGTAAATGGAAACTG
>Ga0070725_10001645_pt1 | contig 12254 bp, 10 predicted proteins | sample tdDd002_FD_69781 | JGI IMG/M metagenome (GOLD analysis project Ga0070725, IMG submission 69781) | Marine sediment microbial communities from the Atlantic coast under amendment with organic carbon and nitrate - tdDd00.2 | ecosystem: Environmental > Aquatic > Marine > Coastal > Sediment | place... | reverse complement strand
GGTACTAAATTACGCATTGGTGTAACCTTGCACGAAGTAACTCAAATAGGTAAAGAGTGTCATCATGGGTGTGCTATTAAACAACAAGTTGGCGACTGTGTAATGCCAAGAGAAGGTATATTTACAAAGGTGTTAGAAGGCGGCGTTGTTAAAGTTGGAGATGAGATAGAAATTGTAAAGTAAATAAAGATACTGAGTTCGGAGAACGGTAAATTAAGATAAAAAGCTGTCGCAATGACAGCTTTTTTGTATGTATAGGAAACTGAAATTGATGTGAGCAATTCGCATAATGAGCGACATATACATACCGTATGAGTTGATTGATTATATATGTTAGAGACTAAGGACTTTTCATTTCAAAAAAAAATGATAAAATAAGAGAGGTTAGATTGTAACTACACAAATTGGATATAGATAAACTAGGTGTTCACCGTACTCCGTACTCCGAACTCCGAACTCGATAAACACAGGGAGACAACATGAACAACAGTCAAATTGAAGCGATATTAAGTGCACATATAGATCATAAAAATATATTAGTTAATGAACCTATGGCAAACCATACATCTTTTAAAATAGGCGGACCTGCAGACGTACTTGTTTCAGCAGATTCCATTGAAGTTGTTAAGAAGAGTGTTGCTTTATGTAAGGAACATGATATACCTTATCAAATCATGGGAAACGGAAGTAATTTACTTGTGTGTGATGAGGGCATTGAGGGCGTAGTTATTAAAATATCAGACCAGTTTAATGCCGTATCAATAGATGGAGATTTAATAAAAGCACAGTCAGGTGTATTGTTATCGTCTTTATCTAAAATGATAATGGAAGCTCACTTAACAGGTTTTGAATTTGCAAGTGGTATACCTGGTACCCTTGGTGGTGCAGTGTTTATGAATGCTGGCGCTTACGGTGGCGAAATGAAAGATGTAATCGTTGGTGTTACAGTATTAGATGAACACGGCGAACTAAAATATTTAACTAATGGTGAACTGGAATTAGGGTACAGAAACAGTGTCATTCAACGAAAAAAATACGTGGTTTTAGAAGCGGATATTAAGCTTGAAAAAGGAAACCACGATGAAATAAGATTATACACCAAAGAACTAACTAAAAAGAGAACAACTAAACAACCGCTTCATTTGCCAAGCGCGGGTAGTACTTTTAAAAGACCGCCAAATAACTACGCCGGTAAACTCATCCAAGATGCAGGCTTAAAAGGTGTTAGGTTTGGAGATGCACAAGTATCTGATAAACACAGTGGCTTTGTTGTAAACCACGGTGGTGCGAGTTGTGATGATATATTATCGCTTATACGGTTTGTTCAAAAGGTTGTTTATGACCAATTTGAAGTTAACTTAGAACCTGAGGTTCGATTCCTTGGGAGGGGTTTTAATGATCAAAATCATTGCTGATTACCATACCCATACAACTTTTAGTCATGGTAAAAATTCCATAGAAGATAATGTTAAACGTGGCATTGAACTAGGATTAAAAGAAATTGCGATTTCGGATCATGGTTATGGGCACATGGGTTTTGGTGTGCGCAAAAAAGACTTTAAGAGAATGCGTGAGTTGGTTGATGAACTTAATAAAAAATATGTAGAGATAGATATAAAGCTTGGTGTCGAAGCCAATGTACTTGGCGTAGATGGTACTGTTGATATGGATGACGAAACCTTGTCTTATCTTGACTTTATGTTCGTGGGTTACCATTTTGGAAGTAGACCACACCGTCTATTTAGAGACATAAGAATGCATTTTGCAAACATCATGAGTAAACGCTCCTATTATTGGTATCAGGAAGCACTAAAAATGAATACACAGGCCTTTTTAAATGCGCTTGATCGTTATGATATATTGTGTATTACACACCCTGGTGCTAAAGGTCCTGTAGACATTCATGCCATTGCAAAGAAAGCGGCTGAAAAAGGGACATGCTTAGAAATAAACAATCAACATGGTCATTTAACAGTGGAAGAGATAAAAATAGCAATGGAAGAAAACGTACAATTTATGATAGGTAGTGATGCACATCATATTAAAGATATTGGTGTTTATGACAATGCCATTAAAAGAGCTTTAGAAGCGGGTTTAACTATAGATCGTATTGTAAATGCTCAACAAAGATGATAATCAAGTTATTGGTTATGGTCTTTTTTTCGTGATAAACAAGATCAGCGTCTAAGTGAAAGTATAAATAAAAGTCTGAATTGGTTCATGCTTTTATTTATATTTTCACTTAGACATTGGGCGCGTACCGCGACCACAACAATGCGACGAGCATTGTTGGGCTGATCTGATTAAGAAAGGTTTGTTGAGCTAACCCAGGATATAAAGAATTGTGTTGGGATAGAATTTAGTCAAAGATATACTGTAAAGGAGATACCTCATGGAAATGATTATTGTTACAGGACTTTCTGGCGCCGGTAAAAGTCAGGCTTTGAAGAGTTTAGAAGATTCAGGGTATTATTGTGTTGATAATATTCCTCCTGTCTTAATACCTCGGTTTGCAGAATTGTGTCAAAACAGTATGGATGACATAAAAAAAGTTGCCTTGGTAGTTGATATTCGAGGTGGACGTTTTTTTGATGATCTTTTTCAAGCCCTTGATGAATTAGATGGTGCTGCATTAGAATATCAAATCCTCTTTTTAGATGCTCGGGATGAAGTTCTTATAAAACGATATAAAGAAACACGACGAAGTCATCCTATGCAATTAGAAGGTCGTATTGAGGATGGTATTGCCTTAGAACGTGAAAAATTGAAGAATTTAAAATTGAGATCAAATTCCATTATTGACACATCAGATTTAACGTCTCATCAGTTAAGAAGTGAAGTTAGAAAAGTATTTGTAGAAGGTGGAAACACAACAAGTATGACCGTGAATATTACATCTTTTGGATTCAAAAAGGGAATTCTCCTAGATGCTGACCTAGTCTTTGATGTACGTTTTTTACCGAATCCGTATTATATTGATGAACTTAAACTATTGACTGGTCATAGTGACAAAATTCAGGATTATGTGATGCAATTTGAAGAAGCACAAATCTTTTTAGATAAGATGCAAGACATGGTCGATTTTTTAATACCTCAGTATATTAAAGAAGGTAAAAACCAACTTGTTATTGGCATTGGTTGTACAGGTGGTAAACATAGATCTGTAACTTTAACACATAAGTTACACGATGATTTAGTAAATAAAGGACATCGTGTATCTATGAATCATAGAGAGATAAAAGAAAGATAAAAGGGTACCAACGAGGGAAGGAATTGTTGTTATGAACAGTAAAGTGAAAATTGTGACCATTGGTGGCGGATCGGGATTGTCGGTTCTCCTACGTGGCTTAAAAAAATATACACAATGCATTACTGCAATTGTAACAGTTGCAGATGATGGTGGTGGATCGGGCGTTTTAAGAGAAGACCTTGGTATGTTGCCGCCAGGCGATTTAAGAAACTGTATCTTAGCACTTGCCAATACAGAGCCTGTAATGGAACAATTATTGCAGTATCGATTTGATGAGGGTTTGTTAAAGGGACAGAATTTTGGAAATCTGCTCATCGCTGCAATGGATGGTATAAGTAATAGTTTTGAAGAAGCTATTCAAAGGGTCAATGATATTTTTGCAGTGACAGGACAAGTGTTACCTGCTACGGTTACAAATGTTGAACTGGCAGCAGTATTAAAAGATGGATCAAGAGTTATTGGGGAATCTATTATCCCTGTGAAAACCATGGAGCGAGATACAACCATTGATAAAGTATTCTTAATGCCAGAAAATGCACAAGCTCTTCCAGAAGCCATTCATGCTATTAAAGAAGCTGATTTAATTATCTATGGACCGGGTAGTTTATATACGAGTGTCATACCTAATTTGCTTTTAAAAGACATTATAAATACTTTAGAAGCTGTAGATGTTCCTAAAATCTATATATCTAACCTCATGACCCAGCCTGGTGAAACCGATGGTTATTCGGTGTCAGAACATGTAAAGGCACTAATTGACCATACAAGTCCGCGTATTATTGACCACGTTGTCGTTAATAATGGGGAGATACCCGAGAAAGTAGTAGATAAATATCTTAAGGAAAAAGCACAACCCTTATACATAAATGAGTCAGATAGAGATTTTTTTAATAAGCATAACATTAAAGTATTATTAGATGATTTTACAGAAATCAAAAAAATGTATTTGCGTCATAATGCCGATAAGGTGTCGAATGAAATTGTTAAATTAGTAGAAACTAAGAGGTACTCTAAAAATAAAATTAAACACAATTAAACAAACTGATAATATATTGAACTATGTTGAAGTGGTGACAAGAAGTTGATATACTATTTAAGACTACTAAAATTATTTTAATACTTAAACATTCAGTGGTAATCTCTGGTGTTTAGATATTTATAATGAATAGAGCTTCATCTCAGATTTACAAGAGGTATTAGTCTTGTAATATCTGTTTAAATGAAGCTGGTCTGGCTTGACGTTAGAAGAGACAGAATTCATTAATAATGAATAGAGCTTCATAGAGGATTTACAAGAGGCACTATTCTTGTAATATCTGTTTAAATGAAGCTGGTCTGACTTGACGCAAGGAAAGGCAGAATTCATTTGACATCCAAAGGTAGAGGCACATGACAATTAGCCTCAATGACAGTCGTGATTTGCGAAATGTGGAAGGTATATTATATCTATAGCACATTTTAAAAAAGTCCTTTCTTAACTTTTAACTGTATTTAAGGAGGAGATTTTACATGTCAATCAGAAAAGCAGAACCTTTCAAAATCAAAATGGTTGAAACAATCAAAATGATTTCTAAAGAAGAAAGGGAACAACGTCTTCAAGAAGCAGGTTACAACCCATTTTCCTTAAAGGCTGATGATGTTTACATCGACTTATTAACGGATAGTGGTACAGGTGCTATGAGTGATCGCCAATGGGGCGCAATGATGATGGGTGATGAGTCTTATGCTGGTAGCCGTAGTTTTTACAGACTAGAAGCAGTAGCTCAAAAAATTACAGGTTGTAAGTATATTATCCCTACACATCAAGGTCGTGGTGCAGAACAAATTGTACTTCCTAACTTGGTTAAAAAGCCAGGTGATTATGTTATTAGTAACATGCACTTTGATACGACTAAAGCACATGTAGAAATTGCCGGTGCACGTGCAATTAATGTAATTGATGAAAAAGCTTTTGACACTGAAAAATATGACGATTTTAAAGGTGATTTTGACCTTGTTAAATTAGAAGAAACCATCAAAGAAAAAGGTGCTGATAATGTATCTTTAATCATTGTTACAGTTACTTGTAACTCTGCAGGTGGTCAACCAGTATCAATGAAAAATATTCGCGGTGTTAGAGAAATTGCTAACAAGTATGGTATTAAAGTAATGGTTGATGCTGCACGTTTTGCAGAAAATGCTTACTTTATTAAGATTCGTGAAGAAGGTTATGCTGATAAATCGATCATCGAAATTTGCCAAGAAATGTTTGGTTACTCAGATGGTTTCATGATGAGTGCTAAAAAAGATGGCCTTGTAAACATGGGTGGTCTTGTAGGTATTACTGATGACGAAGAACTTTATACACAAACACGTTCATTATGTGTACCAATGGAAGGTTTCCCAACATACGGTGGTCTTTCTGGTAGAGATATGGAAGCATTGGCAGTTGGTCTTGACGAAGGTGTAGATTTTGATTACCTTGAGTATCGTATTGAGCAAGTTAAATACTTGGGCGACCGTTTATTAGAAGCTGGTGTACCTATTCAGTACCCAACTGGTGGTCATGCAGTATTCGTTGATTGTAAGAAAATGTGTCCACATATTCCTTTCCACGAGTTCCCTGCACAAGCAGTTTGTAACGAAGTTTATCTTCAAGCAGGCGTTCGTCCAGTAGAAATTGGATCATTCTTATTAGGTCGTGACCCAGATTCAGGTGAGCCTTTAGAATCACCATTAGAGTTGATGCGTTTAACGATTCCTAGAAGAACGTATACAAACCAACACATGGATGTTGTTGCAGATGCAGTTATTGCAGCAAACAAAAATGCTGATAAACTTAAAGGTTTTGGATTCGATTGGGAGCCAAAAGTGCTTCGTCACTTTACAGCTCGTCTTAAGCCAATAAAATAAGCAAATAAACATGATTATAAAGATTAAAGAAGAAGGCCAATGCCTTCTTCTTTAGCTTTTTGTATTATTTACCACTTGCTTTTTTTAATCTATTAGTTAAAATAGATAAAGGTTTCAGAGACTCCATAACGAATTATTTATAGAGGACTAGTATGTATTATTCCTTCGTTAGGGAACACCCCGATTAAAATCAAAAAAATATCCTGTATAAGGAAGTGAATTTATGCGGACAGAAGAGAGTGCGGGGGGCGTCGTTTTTTTTGGGAACTCTGTATTAATGTTAAAAAAAATGAATGGTGATTGGGTCTTGCCTAAGGGTAAGATAGAAGAAAATGAAACAAACGAAGAAACTGCTTTACGTGAAGTTTTTGAAGAAACCCATGTAAAAGCTAAAATCCTTAATTACATAGGTGATATAGAATACACATATCGTAATTACTGGAGCAACAATGAAGTTGTAGATAAAAAAGTACATTGGTATTTGATGACTTCGAACACCATGAAATGTATGCCACAAAGAGAAGAAGGCTTTAAAGCAGCTAAGTTTATTATTGTAGATCGTGTTGTTGATATAGCGAAATATGATGATGAAAAAGGTGTTTTAATTAAAGCAATCGAGTTAATGGAAAACAAGTAAGTAGAGAGTTAGAATAAGGTGATATAAATGTCTTTTTCTTCAAAGACTAAAAATGAACTTGCCCGTAAAACGTCCGAAGATAAGTGTTGTCAATTAGCAGAACTATCTGGACTTATACACGTTAGTGGTAGTATTCAACTTGCGGGTAACCGAAAAGTAAACATTAAAATTACAACAGAAAATCCAGCTGTAGCGAGACTTGTTTTTACACTTTTTAAAAAGAGTCTTAATATTCATACTGAAGTTATGGCTAGAAAACATAAAGTACTTAAAAAAGGTTACACTTACATGATTGTTTTAAATGACGCTGAAGAGATCTTGCGAAAGCTAGAGATATTTTCAGACCATAATCAACTATTAGGTATAAATCAGCAAGTGCCAGTTGAATTATTAAAAGATGAGTGTTGTAAACGTGCGTATTTGAGAGGGGTTTTCTTGGGTGGCGGATCTGTTAGTGACCCTGAAAAAACATATCACTTTGAATATGTTACCCATGATTTTGAATATGCAGAGTCTTTAAAAGAAATGATCAATGGGTATGGACTCAATAGTAAGGTGATTCAAAGAAAAAATAATTTTATTGTCTATCTAAAAGAAGGCGATCAAATAGTAGACATACTTAATATTATTGGTGCTCATAATGCACTATTAGATCTTGAAAATGTACGTATTGTTAAGGATGTACGTAACAAAGTAAATAGGTTGGTTAATTGCGAAACAGCAAACCTTAATAAAACAGTTGAGGCAGCTCTTAGACAAATGGGGAATATTGAATATATTCTCAACACATCGGGTTTAAGTTATCTACCTGAAAATCTAAGAGAAATAGCTGAAATAAGACTCGAACATTCTGAAGCAAGTTTAGCAGAACTAGGTAAAATGCTAAATCCACCAGTAGGAAAATCCGGTGTTAATCACCGATTAAGAAAAATAGAGAAGTTAGCTGAGAAGTTGAAGAGCGACAGGGGGGAACTCGATGATTAAGCAAAGTATAGAAATAAAGAATAAAATGGGTTTAACAGCAAGAGCAGCAGCAACATTTGTACAACATACAAATAGATATGCATGTGACATTTTTATATTAATGGACGATGTTGTTATTGATGCAAAAAGTATTATGGGGATTATTTCTTTAGGAGTGCGTAAAGGGGTTGAAATAACTTTAACTTGTGATGGTATTGACGAGAATAAAGCTATGGAAGACCTTGTAGAGATGATTAATGTTGAACTACCTAAAATGTAAGACTTTAAATCATTATGTATTGAAGCTCATTTGCCTAAAATATTGAAAACTTCTTAAATGACATGTAGTTAATTTGCTTTTCAACTTGTAAAAACAGACAAGATTGAATATAATGGAAGTAGTCGAATATTGTCGAATTCTATAAAGAATTGACATGTGCGGAGGGTGACAATGACGATCGTCTCAAAATATATACTTGTTTCAGACCTAAAAAATGGTATGGTTCTCGGTGAGAACATCCATGATGAAACAGGTAATATCTTACTTGCAAAAGGAATTGAACTTCGAAGTGCATATATAAGAAAGATCGAGAGCTTGAAAGTCCATCAAGTTCTAATAACTGAAGTTTCTAAAGGATCAGTCGTTTTAAAAGAAGTTGAGACTCACTCTGATACAGATTGGGTCGATAAAGACATGATCGTTGAAGAAACACGTAATGAAGCAAAAACAATCATTAAACAATGCATGGACAATATATTAGATCATTCTTTAGCGCAGGCAGATAAAATTATTTTAATTGTAAATCAAATCATTGATGAAATACTCAATAGCGAAGATATTACCTTTAACCTTGCAAACCTTAAATCTGTTGATGACTACACGTTTGAACATTCTGTAAATGTATGTGTGTTATCAGTGATTACTGGTATTGGCATTGGTTTAAATAAAGTGAAGCTTGTAGAACTGGGCATTGGAGCAATTCTTCACGATATAGGTAAAATGCTCATACCTCAAGATATACTTAATAAACCTGGTCTATTAACAGATCAGGAATTTGATGTGGTTAAAAACCATACAGTTTATGGGTATGAAGTTTTAAGCAAAATAAAAGATATTAGTGTGGAATCTGCCAAAGTAGCTTTAAATCATCATGAGCGTTTTGATGGTAATGGATATCCGCAGACCTTAGGAAATAGTGAAATTCACATATATTCACGTATTGTTGCAATAGCAGATGTATTTGATGCATTAACATCTGACCGTGTCTATAGTAAAAAAATAAGTCCGTTTAAAGCGGTAGAATATATTATTTCCATGGTTGGTGCACATTTCGACCGCGAAATAATTTCTAAATTTGTAAAACTGGTTGGCTATTATTATCGTGGGCAACTGCTAAGACTCAATACAGGCGAGGTTGCTCGTGTTGTTAAAAGGCACCAATCAAGACCTGTTGTACGCGTCATGCTAGATGCTAAAGGTAAAAAAGTACTTGATTATTACGAAATTGATCTGAGCAAAAATCCTTCGGTGTTAATACATTCAATACTTTATCAAGAAGGACTAATTAACCAGAAAAAAGTGAGTGGTAATGTATCTTAAACCCAGATTGTTTATTTAATCCGGGTTTGATTTTATTTTTGAAGGATTTTAAGTGTAATAAGCTGAATATTAATATAGAACCCGTAAATTGTGAAACAAGAGGGCAGTTGACTCTTTTCATCATTCTGAATAGTGAATACAATCTTAAAATGGGTAAATAGTGATAAAGAATATCTTGAATGTAATTTTCAATACGAATATTAATTTAAAGCGGAGGTAACAATGGGACGATCTTCAGTAAAGCTCGTAACCGTACTCATATTTGTACTCTTATTCACTGCGTGTGACATACCTTCTGGAGAATCTGTTAATAGAGAATGGGAACTCATAGAAGACAGTGCAATGAATACAACAGTTAACTTATATGCTTGGGCTGGTAACCATGAGGCAAATGAGTGGATTGATAAGTACTTAAAGAAAGATTTAATGACCCAATATGGCATTACGTTAAATCGTATTCCAATGTCATATTTAGAGATCTTTCAAATATTTGAAAATGATCGAATAAAGGAAAATAAAATGGGCGAAATAGATCTCTTATGGATCAGTGGAGCTAATTTTAAGTATGCCTACGAAAATGACTATTTATTTGGGCCTTTTGCAGATAAATTACCTAATTTTAAGAATAAATTGAACAGTAAAGATCCAGAGGTTATGTATGACATGTTCTATCCAACAAAAGGATACGAAGTGCCATTTGGTAAATCTCAGTTTATGATGTTTTTTAACGAGGACATTTTGTTTGAACCACCAAATGATTACCAAGGTCTAAAACAGGCTGCAATGGATAATCCGGGGATGATTACTTATCCTGCCCCACCGAATGCTGTTGGGAGTGCTTTTGTTCGCAGTTTTATCTATAGCCATGTTGGTTACAAAACATTTATGGATATGGAAGCAGACAAAGCGTCTGTGGCAGCTGCTATTATGCCAGCAATAACAGACCTTAAAGAAATGGAACCTTATTTATGGAAAAAAGGTGAGAGGTATCCTGTTAATGCCGATGAATTAGATCAATTGTTCTTTGATGGTGAAATTATGGTATCCATGAGTCAAGACCATAATCATGGAACAGACAAGGTGAGCGACTTTAAATACCCTGATGGGACCAAACCCTTAATACTTGAATCTTTTGTTGGACGAACCCATTACTTGGCTATTCCGGATACTTCAACTAATAAATCGGGCGCCATGGTTGTTATTAATTATGCAATTAGTGCAGATGCACAAGCGAGTAAATTTAGAATTGGTACTTGGGGAGATATTCCTGTTCTTGAACGAGGTCTGTTAACAACGGATGAATTAAGGCAATTAAAAAAAGCTGTTACTAAAAAGACGTCTCCTAAATTGGATGATTTATTAGATAATAGAGTTCCAGAAATGCCAACAGATATTGCTAAACTTGTTGATGAGATCTGGATGGAAGAGGTAGGACAGTAAAACTCAACCTGTAGGGTCGGTCTTGCGCCGACCAGAATCAACTTATGATAAAACCTGAATTCTTCTTGGATTCAGGTTTTAATAACTATGTAGTCACATTTACCTGCATCAATTTGATATAATATAAAATAACAATTTGAATGACATTAGAAAGCGAGACTTATATGAATTCGTTCGTCCATTTACATTTACATACAGAGTATTCCCTATTAGATGGCTTTGCGAGAATTTCAAAGCTTTTTTCGCGTGCAAAAGAACTCGATATGAAGGCAGTTGCTATTACTGATCATGGTGCAATGTTTGGTGTAGTTGATTTTTATAAAGAAGGACAAAAGCATGGTATTAAGCCAATTGTAGGTTGCGAAGTGTATATTGCAGCTCGTAATCACTTGCAAAAAGACCCTGTAAAAGATAAGAACAGTGGTCATTTAGTTTTGCTCGCAAAGAATCAGATTGGTTACCAGAATCTGATTAAACTTGTATCAAGAGGATTCGTGGATGGGTTTTATTACAAACCGCGTATAGATTACGAATTACTTGAAGCTCACTCAGAAGGGCTTATTTGTCTTAGTGCGTGTATTGCTGGCGACGTGCAAATGCATCTGCTTAAAGATCGTTATGACGAAGCAAAAGCATTGGCTTTTCGATTAGAGAAAATGTTTGGTAAAGAGCATTTTTATTTGGAACTGCAAGACCATGGAATGGAAGAACAAAAAAAGATTAACAGTCAACTTATTCGCTTGAGTAAAGAAACAGAAATCCCCTTGGTTGCAACCAATGATGTTCATTATATTAATAAAGAAGATCATGACGTACATGATATATTACTGTGTATTCAAACAGGTAAAAACGTAGATGATGAACAACGTATGCGTTTTCCGACTGAAGAATTTTATTTAAAATCTACCGATGAAATGAAGCAGTTGTTTCCATATGCACCGCAAGCTATAACAAATACTCAAAAAATTGCCGATATGTGCGATGTTCATTTTGATTTTGATACATTGCATCTACCAGAGTTTAAACTACCTAGTAACGAGTTATCCATCGATAAACTAAGGAATCTTTGCGTAGAAGGTATGCATCAACGTTATGAACAAGTTGATGAAGAGCTTAATCAGCGTTTGGAGTTTGAATTAGGCATTATTGAAGAAATGGGCTATGAAGATTACTTCTTAATCGTATGGGATTTTATTAAATATGCAAAAGATAATGAGATTCTAGTAGGGCCAGGACGTGGTAGTTGTGGCGGTAGTTTAGTTGCGTACGTGCTCAGAATAACAGATGTAGATCCCATTAAATATGGGCTTATTTTCGAACGATTCTTAAATCCAGAAAGAGTTACCATGCCTGATATCGATATTGATTTTCAGGACGACAGACGTCAGGAAGTAATTGATTATGTTATTCAGAAATATGGGAAAGAGAAAGTTGCCCAAATTATAACCTTTGGAACCATGGGTGCTAGAGCT
>Ga0070725_10001644_pt1 | contig 12256 bp, 9 predicted proteins | sample tdDd002_FD_69781 | JGI IMG/M metagenome (GOLD analysis project Ga0070725, IMG submission 69781) | Marine sediment microbial communities from the Atlantic coast under amendment with organic carbon and nitrate - tdDd00.2 | ecosystem: Environmental > Aquatic > Marine > Coastal > Sediment | place... | reverse complement strand
CAAATTCGATCGGGTCTTCAACCGTTAGAATGTTGCGTTCGTTGCTATTGATCTCTTGCAAGCCAGCGTACAAGGTGGTGGATTTACCAGAACCTGTCGGGCCCGTCACCAAGATGATACCGTGAGGGCGGCCAATCAAGTGACGGAAGTTGTCATGCACTGAAGGGGTCATGCCCAAACTATGTAAATCAAGACGAGTCGCGTTTTTATCCAACAGACGCATTACCACGCGCTCCCCATGAGAGGACGGCATCGTCGATACACGCACGTCCACCGCACGACCACCGATACGCAACGAAATACGGCCATCTTGAGGCACACGCTTTTCTGCGATATCTAGTTTAGCCATAACCTTCACACGAGAAACCAGCAAAGGCGCTAGCTTACGACTTGGGGTCAGAACTTCACGTAATACGCCATCGACACGGAAACGAATCGAAAGGGTTTTCTCGAACGTCTCAATATGAATATCCGACGCACCTTCTTTGATCGCTTCACCCAACATGGCGTTGATCAATTTGATGATTGGCGCATCGTCTTCCGATTCTAATAAGTCTTCATCATGCGGCAGTTCTTCAGCCAAAGAGAAGAAATCATCGCTATCAGCACCAATATCTTCCATCAACTGACGCGCTTCAGACGAGTCGCGTTGATATGCTTCAGTCAGCTTTTTATCAAAGGCTTCTTTATCGATAGGTTGCGGTACGAAGCTTTTCTTTAATACACGACGGACTTCAACCAGAGCCGCAGGGTTAAGCGGCTCGACATAGTAAAGAATAGGTGGACGCTCAGGATGCTCTGTCTCCAGCACCAGTTTAAAGCGGTTGGCAAAACTGAATGGCAGACGACGCATACTTGGCGCTGTGTCTAACATATCAACCATTAGTTGTTTTCCATTTGATCAATAAACGCTTGGATCTCTGTTGGGTGCTGACGCTCCTGGCCAAAGGCTGGCATAACCGGGATCTTCTCGTCAGCCATCAACTTCAAACCTTGATCCGCTTTGTAAAGCTGTTCTGCGCGAATAAAGTTGTATTTACGCTGCGTAATACCGTCGGCCGTCACACCATCGCGAATAATCGTCGGCTTGATGAACACCATCAAGTTACGTTTTTCTGTTTGCGTGCTAGTTGACTTGAACAGATGGCCAAGTACCGGAATGTCACCCAATAGCGGCACTTTAGACTCACTTTCAAGTGCGCGTTCATCGACCAAACCACCAAGAACCAACATCTGACCATCTTGGATCATGACAGAGGTGTTTAACTGTCGTTTAGCAAAGCGAACGTCAACCGCACCGTTTGCGCCTAATACGTTGGAAACTTCTTGTTCAATGTTTAACTGTACAGAGTCACCTTCGTTAATTTGTGGCACTACTTTGAGTTTGATACCGACTTCTTTACGGTCAACCGTTTGGAATGGGTTGTCGTTGTTTGAGCCAGCCGTAGAGCCCGTAATAACCGGAACCTCTTCACCCACAATAAATGATGCTTCACCATTATCCATTACAGTGATACTTGGAGAAGATAGAATGTTTGAGTTGGAGTCAGAAGCAACAGCACTAATTAGCGCTGTCCAGTCACCCATGACAATACTCATTGCCGCACCATTTACTCCGCTAAGTGCTGACGCTAGCGTAGAGTAGTCACCTGATTCAGTAACATCATATGGCGTTCGTTCGCCATTAGAGTTGGTATAGTATTCAGTTCGGGTTTGATCTTTTGCTTCTTCTAGCCCAACCATCACCTGACCAATCGGGGCTCCTGAGTTACCGTACTGAATTACAGCCCCCGTTTCTAATGAACCCCACTGAACACCTAGGTTAATACCATCACCTTCAGACATTTCGACAATTAACGCTTCAATAAGAACCTGAGCACGACGAATATCGAGTTGAGAAATGACGTCTTGTAATGCCATCATAATATCTGGTGGCGCTGTTAAAACTAACGAGTTAGTTGCAGCGTGAGCAGCAATGACGACCTCACCACGCGATGCACCTGATGTTTTCTGACCGGCTTGTTTTTCAGCTTGCAGGTTATCGGAAACACCTTTCAATACATCCACCAAATCTTCAGCTTTCGCATTTTTCAGGTACACAACTCGGTTGTTACCTTTTGTCGCCATTTCAACATCAAGTTGACGAATCAAACGTTTCAAGCGGGCTCTTACTTTTGGATCACCAGAAATTAAAATCGCGTTAGTACGTTCATCGGCCACAATTTTAGGTTCAAGGAACTCTGGCGTGCTTTTCTGATTCGCACTTTTATTCAGTGCTTCAACAATGCGTACCATTTCAGCAGCAGATGCATTACGCAGCTCTACCAATTCAATTTCTTTATCACCGGCTTGGTCAACACGCTTGATGATCTCTGCTAAGCGATTCACTACTGCCGCACGACCTGTGATCAAGATAATATTCGCTGGATCATAATGAACCACGTTACCGGCACCGGCGTTATCAATCAGCTGACGAAGTAGAGGAGACAACTCTCGAACCGACACATTACGCACCGCGACAACTCGAGTGATAACACTATCGCCTTGCGCGCTGCCATCACCTAACACAGGGATTGCTGAGGTTTTTGAGTCTTTTGCTTTGATAACCTTAAGTACCCCATTGTCCATCTCTACGACTGCGTAACCGTATACTTCAAGGACATTAAGGAAAAAGCTGTAGTATTGCTCTTCGTTAAGAACGTCATAGCTGCGGACATCGATTTTACCGCGTACTGAAGGATCAACAATGATGGTCTTTTCGAGGTTACGACCCACTATGTTGATGAATTCTTGAATATCAGTGCCTTTAAAGCTCGCACTAAATTCGTTTGCCATTGCACCTGGTACGCAGAGTAAACTTCCTGCTAGTAGCCAAGCACTTTTGCTGAACCAATGTTTCACGTATGTCTCCCTGAACTTACGCCGGTTGCCTAAGTCTTACAATTGGATATAGATATCGTACTGTTGGCCGTCTCGCTCAACAGTTAAATTTAATTCTTGCGGATCGCTCATCACTTGCATCAGTTGTACTGAAGAAGACGGGTCACTTAAATCGATCCCGTTCAGTTGAACCGCAATATCGCCAGGTTGTAGTCCTACATCATTAAATAATGCGGCATCACGACCAGGTGATACTCGATAACCAACAATGTCTCCGTCTTTTTTGACGGGTGAAATGGTGATGTATTTAAAAACGCTTTGTGGATCTTTCGCAATTTCCTCGCGGATTTGCTCTAATTTCTCTCCAACGTCAGACGTCGCTGCTTCTGCTCGCTGAGCTTGCGCCCTAGCTACCTGCGGCGATTCAGATAGCTTCTTATATTCTATACCTTCCATCATTAAGGTCTCGTCTCGACCTTGGTTATCAATGATGACGCGATCCACCAATACCGCTTTTAGTGTCGCACGTGTCCCTTCGATTTCTTCACCCAAACCGTACGTAGCTTGCTTACCTCGGTTAGCAATAACAGCAAGGCTGGTGTTGGCATCACTACTTGCAACCGCACCGACCAGCGTAAGGTTAAGGCGCGTCTTAGGGGCGTCTTTAACAATAGGCTGTTCTACAACCGCCGCTTTTTGCTCAGTGTATTTACCGAATAGGTTGGCATTCTGAAGGGCATTAAAATCTATCGCGTCGCCTTTATTGCTCGCAGCAACGCTACTCGCCGATGGACGCCATTGCGGCACTTCCGACGATTGAGGTATGGCTAACCACACAATTTTGCCAAGTATCCATCCTGTTATCGCAATAAACAGACAGGTAAGCAACAAGCTAAGTTTGGCTTGAATGGTATAATGATTGGACTTGATCTGAGCCAGTAGCGGTCTGCTTGATAATCCTGCACTTAGCTCTAAACGTTTCACTGAATGGATTCCTTTATTCTAACGTCCGTCATTTAAGCTATAACGATAGCTATCGACTTTAAATTGCTAAATTTGCAATAAAATTATTACTCAACAAAGAGCAGTGAACTATATCACAAGTTGTCTTTCATACCTTTTTCTTATGCAGTTTTTGCCAACTCCCTTGAAAAAAATACGCCTTGACTCCATCTGTAGGTGAATAATCCATCACTCATTGCTGTATTCGGGCAGTGATTAGATAGCGTAGTGTTCTATGAGTTCCCTAAATGAAGCCGTTAGGCTAGATAAATGGCTATGGGCCGCAAGATTTTACAAAACCCGCTCCATCGCGCGTAACATGGTCGATGGCGGTAAAGTCCACTATAATGGCCAACGAAGCAAGCCGAGTAAAATCGTTGAAGTGGGCGCTGAAGTCAGACTTCGTCAAGGCAACGAAGAAAAAATCGTGATCATCGAACAAATCTCAGATCAACGCCGAGGCGCTCCCATCGCACAAACCTTATATCGCGAAACCAATGAGAGTATCGCGAAACGTGAGGAACACGCGACTCAACGTAAGCTTAATGCCCACAACCCAAGTCCGGAACGCCGCCCAGATAAAAAGCAGCGCCGAGACATCATTAAGTTCAAACACCAATAAAAGCCGGAATTACCAACGAGGAAAGCACTCCATGGCAAATAATGTTTTAAACCGCTACCTATTCGAAGATCTTTCAGTACGTGGCGAGTTGGTACAATTGGATGAAGCGTACCAACGTGTTATCTCCAGCAAGGAATATCCGGCAGCAATAGAGAAACTGCTGGGTGAGCTACTCGTTTCAACTACTCTTTTAACTGCCACTCTTAAGTTCGAAGGTTCGATCACCATCCAGCTACAAGGCGACGGTCCTGTGTCTCTTGCCGTTATCAACGGTGACCATAACCAACGTGTTCGTGGCGTAGCTCGCTGGGAAGGCGATGTTGCCGATGACGCAAATATTCACGATCTAATGGGTAAGGGCTACCTTGTGATCACCATTGAACCGAAAAACGGCGAGCGTTACCAAGGCGTCGTTGGACTAGAAGGTGACACTTTAGCAGAAGTGCTAGAAGGCTACTTTGCAAACTCAGAGCAGTTAAAAACGCGCCTATGGATCCGCACTGGTGAGCATGAAGGCAAAGCACACGCAGCAGGTATGTTGATTCAAGTGATCCCTGACGGCACTGGCTCTCCAGATGATTTCGAACATCTAGAGCAGCTCACTGACACAGTAAAAGATGAAGAATTGTTTGGTTTAGAAGCGAACGAGTTATTGTATCGACTATATAACCAAGACAAAGTACGTCTGTACGAGCCGCAACCTGTCGAGTTCCATTGTGGCTGTTCTCGTGAGCGTAGCGGTGCCGCAATCATCACCGTTGAGAAAGCTGAAATTTATGACATTTTGGCAGAAGTTGGATCAGTTTCTTTACATTGTGATTACTGTGGCACAACTTATACGTTCGACGAATCTGAAGTCACTGAACTGTATGCACAAGCTTCTACAGACAAGAAAACCCTGCATTAATTTACATAGCTTATCAAGCACGTAATTTACCCTACAAAAGGCCAGCTTAATGCTGGCCTTTTTGTGATCAACCCCTCGTAATAACTAGCCTCAAGCGTAATAAAACAACTGCTTAATTTTAAACAATTAATAATGATTTTGCCCTAGCGCAAAGGATTGCGTGCACGATAGACTATTCCCACCAATATGTGACGGGTTACCTAAAACCTTATTGAAATCATGGGTAAATTTTGAGCTATCTCCCTGTTTTCTCCCCGCCCCGTTGCTAGCATGGTGAGCAGATTAAAATTAAAACATTCTTACAAAATCCCTACAAAATCCTTATAAGGAGCACCTATGACCGTTATGGAACATACTAAGGCTGCAACACTTGATCTAACCAAGCACGGACTGCATAACGTAAAAGAGGTTATTCGCAACCCAAGCTACGAAATGTTGTTTGAGGAAGAAACGCGTGAAGACCTAACCGGTTATGAGCGCGGCGTGGTTACTGAACTAGGTGCGGTTGCCGTTGACACTGGCATCTTTACTGGTCGCTCACCAAAAGATAAATACATCGTCAAAGACGCTACGACAGAAGAACATATGTGGTGGACGTCTGATCAAGTGAAAAATGATAACAAGCCAATCACTCCTGAAGTGTGGGACGAGCTAAAAGAACTGGTCACAAACCAGCTTTCTAACAAACGCTTGTTTGTTGTTGACGGTTACTGTGGTGCAAACCCAGATACACGTTTGAGCATTCGTGTTATCACAGAAGTCGCATGGCAAGCGCACTTCGTTAAAAACATGTTTATTCGCCCGACGGAAGAAGAGTTAGCGACATTTGAACCAGACTTCGTAGTAATGAATGGCGCAAAATGCACTAATCCAAAATGGGAAGAGCAAGGCCTGAACTCAGAAAACTTCACCGTATTTAACCTAACTGAGCGCATGCAACTTATCGGTGGTACTTGGTACGGTGGTGAAATGAAGAAAGGTATGTTCGCGATGATGAACTACTTCCTTCCACTAAAAGACATCGCATCAATGCACTGTAGCGCTAACATGGGCAAAGATGGCGATGTAGCGGTATTCTTCGGTCTATCTGGTACGGGTAAAACGACCCTGTCGACTGATCCTAAACGTGCGCTAATTGGTGATGATGAGCACGGCTGGGATGATGACGGTGTCTTCAACTTCGAAGGTGGTTGTTACGCAAAAACCATCAAACTTTCTAAAGAAGCGGAGCCGGACATCTACAACGCAATTCGTCGTGATGCACTGCTAGAAAACGTAACAGTACGTGGCGATGGATCTATCGATTTTGATGATGGTTCGAAAACAGAAAACACACGTGTTTCTTACCCTATCTACCATATCGATAATATCGTTAAGCCAGTATCAAAAGGCGGTCACGCGAATAAAGTAATCTTCCTATCAGCCGATGCATTTGGCGTACTGCCTCCAGTATCTAAATTGACACCTGAGCAAACTAAGTACCACTTCCTATCAGGCTTTACCGCCAAACTAGCGGGAACAGAGCGCGGTATTACTGAGCCAACACCAACTTTCTCTGCTTGTTTCGGCGCGGCGTTCCTAACGCTCCACCCAACAAAATACGCGGAAGTACTGGTAAAACGCATGGAAGCAGCGGGCGCTGAGGCTTACCTAGTGAATACTGGTTGGAACGGCACTGGCAAACGTATCTCTATTCAAGATACACGCGGAATTATTGATGCCATTCTTGATGGTTCGATTGAAGAAGCACCAACTAAGCACATTCCAATCTTCAACCTTGAAGTACCAACGTCACTACCAGGTGTGGATCCTAGCATTCTAGACCCTCGCGACACGTACGTTGACCCACTTCAGTGGGAAAGCAAAGCGAAAGATTTAGCAGCGCGCTTTATCAATAACTTTGATAAGTACACAGACAACGCTGAAGGTAAATCTCTGGTTGCGGCTGGTCCTCAGATTGATTAAATCGAGTAACAGCGACGTCGCGTAAACGCAGTGAAAAGTTGGCATTAACTTATCACCTTTACGTAGGCCAAGTTACAAAAATTGCTTCAAGCCCCTCTTTTGAGGGGCTTTTTATTGAATACCACAGAATATTGATACAAGCTAAAGCCTATCTAGTTTTATTTCATAACACACGTAGGTTCTAGCAAAGATGAAAACAGCGCGTCGAGTTCTACTTCTGTTACTGGTTATCTTAGTTGCCATTCCAGCCGCTACGATTGCGCTGCTAACAACATCTTACGCGGACGCAACCTGGCGCTTGCTGTCAAACACCTTTTCTCTTCCCTTCCGGGCCGGAAGCGTGCGTTATGACTTTCCCTATCACCTAACTTTACAACGCGTGAACACCAGCGGAGACGATGCGTCTTACATCGAGCAAGTCGATTTATGGATGAATCCCGATGTTTATCGCGATGGTAAATGGATCGTTGATAGTTTATTGATTGATGGTATGAGCTTGCAGTATGGCGCACCAAAGCTCCCAGCTTTAGAGAACGTATTATTCCATCAAATCGCGCTCAAAAATATTGATTACGCCGACGAGCATTTCTCTGCCAATGGCATTGATCTTCAAATTCAATCACCACAATGGAGTGATCAATTAATACCATATGGCGAAGTTCAACTTGCGGCCGACCAACTCTATTGGAATGGCGAAGCCTTTAATCAAGTTTTAGTCGATATAGACTACAAACCGCAAGACAGTACGCTTTATGGCACCTCTTTTAACTGGCGTAACAGTCAAATATCTGGGCAAGGGGAGCAGTATCCTCAAGGTTGGTCTTTAGTAAATGTGACCATCAACAAGCTGAAACTGAGTAATACGCAGCGCCAATCACTGCTTGCAAAACCTTGGCACGATCTACCATTTAACATTAATCATATTAATAGCTTAGATTTGCTTAACGCCGATATTGAATGGGGCGACTGGCACTGGCAGAACTTGGATCTTTCTGTGGAAAACGCCACACTGCCACTGTCTCTCTGGAAGACAAAAGCTCAAGTGTCATTGCAGGCGGATAGCGTTCGATTCCAGCAGCAAACCGCAATAGAGCCACGTTTGAGTGCCGCTATCGAGCCAGGAGTAATCCAGCTCAACGAGCTCAGCTTAGATTGGCAGCAAGGTCGAGTGCAAGTTTCTGGATTGTTCACGCCAACACAATGGAAGCTCAAAGAAGCCTCTATTCAAGGCCTCAAGTGGGCAACACAGCCAGAAGACAACCTAAATTGGTGGCACGCCGCCACCAGCGAGTTAGAGCATGTTGCAATCGAACGACTCGACATTGAGCGCAGCCAAATTATCCAGCTATCTCACGAACCTTATTGGCAACTTTCCGGTTTAAATATCGAAGGGCAACAGCTTGATATTAAACAGTCTGCTCAACGTTGGGGCCTTTGGCAAGGCGAATTGGAAGTCAGCGTTGTCAACGCCAGCTATGACCAAATACTCACGTCTCACGCAGCATTGGCCATGCAAAGCAAAGATGGCTTTTGGCAATTGACTCGCCTTTTTGCGCCACTCGAGCAAGGCTACTTAGAAGGCACCGGACAAATAGATTTGAGTACCCCGAGCCAACCTTGGGCGCTCAACGTCAATGCTGATGGTATTCCCTTATCGCTCTTCCACGATTATTTTTTACCCGACACACTGGCTATTGATGGTTTTTCCGATCTCAGCCTCGATCTACAAGGGTTATCAGGTGATCGCAACATGCTGGCCTACAGCTTATCGGGTGAAGTGGAAGCCAATCTCCGAGATACCCGCTTGAAGTCCCAAGCGGATCATTCGCTCAAAGCCATTACCTTAAGTCCACTGCGTTTAAGCGCGCAACGAGGGGAAGTTGCCATAACGCCGGTCACCATCTCAGGAAAAGCCATAAGTGGTAAGGTTTGGGGAACATTTGATATGGCCAACAACCCGCTAAGTGGCATTACTTATCAATTGGAAGAGTCGTGCGGAAACATTGAAGGCGATCTACTAAGTGGCGAAACCCACCGTAATGAGTGCGTGAACGCATCAAAACTGGCCGAGCCTACTGATATTGAGACTCCACAGAAAAATGAACCTTCCATCGAGCAGCCAATCGTAATTGATAACATCAATTTGGAGACTCAAGAGGAAGAGCTTTACGAAGAAATTATCGAAGAAGATGAAGTACCCAACACGCATTCCGCAGCAGAAGAACAAATCCTCTCCCCGACAGAGCAAGAAGGTGAAACAGATAAGCGCCCAGCAGGTCAGTCGGCGCTTACCCCATCAGCAACTGAGTAACTGCGAGTAGTTCGGTATCAGCATATAGGTACCGACAAAATCCACAGCTGGCGTGTCACCACTATAAATCACTACGTGAATAACGATGCGTGCTTTGCGTCCCGACTCCAATCGGTCTAGGTCACCACTGATCCCATCCAACGAAGTACTCGCCACGGGGTTTTGTTCGACTGGTTGACGATAGCGAATCGAGCTGTCGGCCAACACAATATCACCGTGCAGCCCACGCTCTTTAAGCAGCAGCCACGTCATCCCCCACCCTGTCAGGGTTGCTAAGGTAAAAGCTGACCCAGCGAACATGGTGTTATGCGGATTAAGGTTAGGATTAAGCTGCGCACAGCATTCAAACTGGTAACCCGTGTACTGGTTAATCTTGATCCCCATTTTGTCGCTAATTGGGATTTGTTGCTCCCAGCGCTGTTGAAGCTCAGTACACCATTCAGGGCGACGTAACACATTGGCCATCGGATCCAGTTGCTTCACCATTTGCTGATGGCGCACAGGGCCACGCTCATCGGTCAGCTCACCTCGACGCTCAAAGCCATTTTTTTCATAAAAGGCGATGGCATCTTCACGGGCATTACACACCAAGCGTTTCGCTCCTTCCTGGCGTGCTAACGACTCTAGTGCAACCAAAACCAGCGAACCCATCCCTTTGCTACGGCGATTATTTTTAACCGCCATATAGCGGATCTGGCCATCATTGTCCGGCGTAATGTATAAACGGCCAATCGCCATAGGACGACCTCGACCATCAACAATCATGCGGTGATGACTCATTTCGTCGTATTCATCGCGCTCTGAGCCGATCGGCATACGCCATGGCTCACGAAGCAGTTGCCAGCGAAACTGATAATACTTGTTTATCTGATTATCGGTTTTGGGAGTAATGAGTTTGAACATATCAATCCTTTGAAAGCACAACACTAATCAGTGTCGGAAAAATTACTCCAAGCCAATTCCATGAGCTTGGAGTTAAAGCTTAGACTATGGCGCCTGTGTTACCAGATTAGACCTGCAACCAAAACGTCACAGGACCGTCATTCACCAAGGACACTTTCATATCGGCAGCGAAGCGGCCACGCTGTGTGGGTAAGACTTCTTCACACAAGTCAGAAAAGTAATCATACAAGCGCTCTGCATCAACAGGATGCGCACCGCGAGAAAAGCCAGCTCGCGTGCCTTTTTTTGTATCCGCAGGCAGCGTAAATTGAGAAACCACCAGCACTTTACCTTCCACCTGTTTAACGTTTAGGTTCATCTTGCCTTCGTCATCTTCGAACACACGGTAGGTTGTAACACGCTCCATTAAACGCTTTGCTTTAGCTTCATCGTCGTCCTTCTCTACGCCCAATAAGACCAGCAGACCACGATCAATTTCTCCTACGACTGCACCATCCACACGGACGGCAGCTTCACTGACTCGTTGAATTAGCGCTATCACTACTCTCGCTTCCTTCATCTGTTAACTGAGATTCAGCGGTCGAGTGTATCATGTCTAAATCTTCACTCCAGTGCTCTCGCTCACCAAGCGCAGCCGTAACTTCCGCCCCCAATAACACGATCATCCAGCATAAATACACCCAAACAAATAAGATAGGAATCGCCGCTAACGCGCCGTAGATGAGCTGATAAGACGGAAACTGAGTGATGTAAAGCGCAAAGCCTTTTTTACTCAACTCGAACAGTATCGCGGCGACTGCTGCCCCCATGGCACCATGAGCGAGGTGTACTTTTTTATTCGGCACTAGAATATACAAGCCAAGAAAAGCAAAAAAGGACAGCAACAACGGTAGCCAACGCAGAAATAAATTAAACGCACCAGATAATGTCTCGTTCTCTAAAATTTGCAGCGAAGTCACGTACGACGTCGCCGCAATACTCGCACCGACCATGATCGGCCCTAACGTGAGTACCATCCAATACATAGAGAATGAAAAGACTAAACGGCGCTTGTCTTTAACTCGCCAAATGTAGTTTAAGTTCTTATCAATGTTGGAAATCAGCATGACCGCTGCGATGAATAAAAACCCACCGCCAACCGCGCTCATTTTGCCCGTATTCGCCACAAATTCCTGTAATGCCGTATGTACAGCTTCTCCAGAAGCTGGCACAAAATTCTCAATAATGTAGCCTTGCAGCACCTCACCAACGTTCGCAAAAACGGGAAATTTCGACAATATTGATAACAATACCGTCAGCATTGGCACGATGGATAACAAGGTAATGTAGGCAAGATAGCCCGCGTTCACATTCACACGGTCATGCGTTAATCGCTTAAGAAGATACTTAAAAAACGCGACGCAACTTGGCAGTAGATTGATTAATCTCGCCTTGTAACTCTCTGATAACTGGTTCATAGTTCATCCCATAATTAGCGCCGAGGACATAAGAATGCCTTATTTATTAGCAATTGTACTATCAATTTTCACTTTAACAGGGTGTCAATCTGCTTATTACTCAGCAATGGAGCAGGTTGGGTATCATAAACGAGATATTATGGTCGACCGCGTCGAAGATGCCAAAGAATCTCAACAAGATGCACAAGAAGAATTCACCAGTGCACTTG
>Ga0070725_10001642_pt1 | contig 12275 bp, 10 predicted proteins | sample tdDd002_FD_69781 | JGI IMG/M metagenome (GOLD analysis project Ga0070725, IMG submission 69781) | Marine sediment microbial communities from the Atlantic coast under amendment with organic carbon and nitrate - tdDd00.2 | ecosystem: Environmental > Aquatic > Marine > Coastal > Sediment | place... | reverse complement strand
TGGAGGCCATCAACCCTGCCGCCCAAGGCAATATTGGCGGTTTGGGACTGCCCGTGCTGCTGGCGTGGCCGGTCGGCGGGGTGCTGGCGGCGGGCGTCGCCTGGATCATCGGGAAAACGGCGCTTGGCTTGCGGAGCGATTACCTGGCGATTGCCACGCTGGGGATCGCGGAAATCATCATTGCCGTCATGAAAAACGAGGATTGGTTGGCCAGAGGCGTCAAAAACGTGATCGGCCTGCCCCGCCCCGTCCCCTATGAGATCGACCTGCAAAACACGCCCGCCTTTGTGGAACGCGCCGCAGGTCTGGGGCTGGATCCCACGACGGCCTCGACCCTCTGGGTCAAGGGCTTGTATGCGGTGCTGTTTACCATCGTTTTGCTGATCATCCTGTGGGCGGCGCAGCAGGCGCTGCACTCGCCTTGGGGCCGTATGATGCGCGCAATCCGCGACAACGAAGATGCAGCCGAGGCCATGGGCAAGGACGTCACTCGCCGACATCTGCAAATCTTCATTCTCGGTTCGGCCGTCTGCGGCGTGGCCGGGGCAATGATGACAACGCTGGATGGCCAGTTGACACCCGGAACCTATCAACCTTTGCGGTTCACCTTTCTGATCTGGGTAATGGTGATCGTGGGCGGGTCAGGCAACAATCTTGGTGCTGTTCTAGGCGGGTTCCTGATCTGGTTCCTGTGGGTTCAGGTTGAACCCATTGGCTTGTGGCTGATGCAAATCCTGACAAGCGGCATGGCAGACGACAGCGCACTGAAAATTCACCTGATCAACAGCGCCGCGCATATGCGCCTGCTCACGATGGGTTTGGTATTGCTTCTGGTACTACGTTTCAGCCCGCGCGGGTTGATACCCGAAAAATGACCTTCTGCTGTAATGCTCGTGGATAAGACGGGAGCCTCCGGCGGGAGTATTTGGAGCAAGATGAAAAGAGAGGCGCGTGGGATCGGACCCGCGCGCCTTTTCTATTTCATCTTGCCAAAAATACTCAAATCCGGGCGTTGACCGCCTGCGAAGGCCTGGCGTGTTAGCGACCTTTGAACAGGCTTCCTAGAATGCCGCGCACGATACGGCGGCCAGTGGTGCCTTTGAGTTCTTTTACAATCGCCTTGCCAAGGGCCTCGCCCATTGTATCGCCTCGCGAATTTGAATGGCTGGAGCGCGACGTCGAGCGGGTTACGCGTGTGCCTGAGTAGCGCCGCGCCGCTTTGTATTCGCGCTCGGCTGCGGCAGCCTCTTCTTCGCGGTTTTCGGCGTCTTCGGCGGCGCGTGCAGCGTCTTGGGCGCGTTTGGCCAAAATCTCGTAGGCGGAATGACGATCCTGCGAGGTTTCATACTTGCCTGCGACAGGTGATGTGTTGATAAGCGCCTTGCGCTCGGAAGGTTCGATGGGGCCAAGTTGCGAGGATGGGGGGCGGATCAACGTGCGTTCGACCACACCAGGCACGCCCTTTTTCATGAGGAACGAGGTCACGGCCTCGCCGACGCCGACCTCTCGGATGGCCTCTTCGGTGTCAAAGCGGGGGTTGTCACGATAGGTTTCTGCGGCCATGCGCAATTCTTTGCGGTCTTTGGCTGTAAAGGCGCGCAGCGCGTGTTGGACCCGGTTGCCTAGCTGGCCCAGGATGTCCTCGGGGACGTCGGCGGGATTCTGGGTGATGAAATAGACGCCCACGCCTTTGGATCTGATCAGCCGTGCGACCTGTTCGACCTTATCGACCAGTGCTTTGGGGGCGTCATCGAACAGCAGGTGGGCCTCGTCAAAGAAGAAGACCAGTTTAGGTTTGTCTGGGTCGCCGACCTCGGGGAGCTCTTCGAATAGTTCGGACAGCAACCATAGCAGGAAGGTCGCATAGAGCCGTGGCGCGCCCATCAGTTTGTCTGCCGCCAGGATGTTGATCCGCCCGCGCCCGTCAATATCGGTGCGCATGATGTCGGACAGCTCCAACGCGGGTTCGCCGAACAGGTTGGCCGCGCCCTGATTTTCCAGCACCATGAGGCGTCGTTGAATCGCGCCGATTGAGGCGGTCGAGATATTGCCATAGCGCAGGCTAAGGTCCTTACGGTTTTCCCCCATCCAGACCAGCAGGGCCTGAAGGTCCTTTAGATCCAACAGCGCCAGCCCCTGTTCATCCGAGAGACGAAATGCGATATTCAGGATGCCTTCTTGGGCCTCCGAGAGTTCGAGCAGGCGCGATAGCAGCAGAGGCCCCATTTCCGCGACTGTGGTGCGGACCGGGTGGCCCTGATCGCCGAACATGTCCCAGAAGGTGACGGGAAACGACGCATAGCTATAGTCGTCGAACCCAATTTTGGCGGCGCGGTCGGTAAACGCGCCGTGAAGCTTGAAGGACTCTGAGCCTGCTTTGGCAATGCCTGACAGGTCGCCTTTGACATCCGACAAGAAGACCGGGACACCCGCTGCCGAAAATTCCTCGGCCATGATTTGCAGTGTCACGGTTTTGCCGGTGCCCGTTGCGCCCGCGACCAGTCCGTGCCGGTTGGCGTATTTCAGCGTCAGGCTCTGCTTTTCGCCGTAATTTTCACCACCGCCTCCGATGAAGATTGAATCCTGCATATTGGCCCCTGTCACTCGTGTTCGGAATGAAAATACACTGTTAACCCTTTTGTGCCACAGTGAAATTCGTTCCCGCGGCACATGTCCTCTTTGCTGCGGAACGAACTTCCTCCCTGTCAGACTGGCCGCGCTTTTCGGAGCGCGGCTTTTTTGAGGCGCGAAGAGTTGAAAACTCGGTTGACCATCCAGGGTACATGTCCTAGCGTTTGGTCAATGACTAAGTCGGCCAGTCCGACGGGGAGCAAAAAAATAATACGGAAAGGGGACCCTTGTGGTCCCTTTTTCAATTTTCACGACCCTCATGAGGTCACCCCCCTGTGCCCAATGGCAGATTTTCGCCCGCCCCCCTGAAAGGTACGGAATTTGTGGCCTGACAGCCCCGCGTACACATGCTAAGCCCTGCCTAAATGGAACTTATAACGGGGAAACCCATGTTCAAATTTCGTACCGCCCTGCCCTTTGCTCTGATGATGTCGCTGGCCGCGCCTTTGGCTGCCCAGGACGCTGAAAAACCTGCCGAAGATACAGGTCTGGAAATGGGGCAAGAGGTTGCCACTGGCCCGCAGCCCTATTTCCGCGAGGAATCGGGCGATTGGAAACTGGAATGTCTGAAAACCGGCACCGAGCAAGAGCCCTGCCAGCTGTTCCAGGAAAGCTATGGCGCTGACGGCAAGCCCTTGTCGAACATCCGCCTGTTCCGCCTGCCCGAGGGTGGCCCTGCTGTCGCAGGCGCTGTGATCGCCGTCCCGCTGGAGGTTCTGCTGACCGCGCAGATGACACTGACAATCGACGACGGCAAAGCCAAGCGCTATCCCTTTTCGGTTTGTGATCCGTTGGGTTGCTATGCACGCATCGGTCTGACCGCCGACGAAGTTGCCGAACTCAAGCGCGGTGCGAAGGCTGTGATCCAGGTGGTCCCCTTTGTTGCGCCGAACGAGCGGATGACCGTGAACCTGTCGCTTAAGGGCTTTACCGCCGGGTATGAAAAAATCATCCCGATCGAGATGCCAAAACAGTAACCGCACCCCACAGACATACGAAAGGCCCGCGTGTTGCGGGCCTTTTTGTTGGCGCTATTAGGGATTTAGATCTTTTTCAGCGCGAGAACAGCGTTCAACCCGCCAAAAGCAAAGGCGTTGGACAGCGCATATTCCACCGGCGCCTCGCGGGCTTCGTTTGGAACGATATCCAGGGCGCACTCGGGGTCGAACTCCTGATACCCGATGGTTGGGGCCACCACCCCATCCCGTAGCGCCATGATGCAGGCCAGCAGCTCTACCGCGCCGGTGCCGCCAATCAAGTGGCCATGCATCGCCTTGGTGGACGAGATCATCAACTGATCCGCATGAGGACCAAACACATCCGCCACAGCAGCACATTCGGTTTTATCATTCGCTGCGGTGCCAGTGCCGTGGGCGTTGATATAGCATACCTGCTCGGGGTTGATCCGTGCATCCTGAAGCGCGCCGGAAATCGCCCGCGCCGCGCCCATTTTCGACGGCATCACGATATCCGTTGCATCCGAGGACATGGCAAACCCAACCACCTCGGCCAGGATTTCGGCGCCACGCGCACGGGCATGTTCGTAGTCCTCGAACACAAAGATCGCGGCCCCCTCACCTTGGACCATGCCATTGCGGTTCGCGCTGAACGGCCGACACGCGTCCTTGGACATCACGCGCAGCCCTTCCCAGGCTTTGACGCCCCCGAAACACAGCATGGATTCCGACCCGCCAGTCAGCATCGCGGGCGACATGCCAGAGCGCACCATTTGAAACGCTTGCGCCATAGCGTGGTTCGAAGAGGCACAGGCCGTAGACACGGTGAACGACGGCCCTTTGAGGTTATACTGCATGCTGACGTGGCTGGCGGCCGCATTATTCATCAGCTTGGGCACCACGAACGGATGCACGCGGTTTTTGCCTTCTTCGTAAACGGTGCGGTAATTGGCGTCCCAAGTGGATACCCCGCCGCCAGCCGTGCCCAAAACGACGCCGGCCTTTGCGGACAATTCACCGTGAAACTCCAGCCCGGATTGGGCCATTGCCTCTTTGGCAGCCATCAAGGTGAACTGAGTGAACCGATCATACAGTGTCATCTGCTGGCGGTTAAAATGGCCCTCTGCCTCAAAGCCTTTGACTTGACCGCCGATCTTGATGGCCAGCCGGTCCACATCGCGGAACTCCAGTGCGCCGATGCCGCAGCGGCCCTCGCGCATTGCTTCCAGCGTATCGGCAACGTTGTGCCCCAGCGCGTTGATTGTGCCCGCACCAGTTATGACGACCCGGTTCATGCGTTTTGCTCGGCCACCAGTGCCTCGATCCCTGCGATGATCGACGCCACCGAAGAAATGTCGAAATCGCTCTGCTCGGGTTCGTTGGCGTTGAATGGCACCGTGATGTCAAAGGCCTCTTCGATTGCAAAAATCGATTCGACCAACCCCAGGCTGTCGATGCCCAGACTTTCCAATGTGCTATCCATAGAGACATCCGACGGTTCGAGCACAGCCTGCTCGGCGATGATGTCGATCACTTTGTCCTTGATGCTCATGATCCCGGCCCTTCCCTCGTGATGAGGTTCATTTAGTCACTGTTCCGCGCCTTGGAAACCGATTTTTGTAACACCGATATGTCACGCAGAAGACGAGGCAGGCGGCGCAGTGCCTTGTAGACCTCGATATGCTGTTCCATCTTCATGGCCGGATAGCCCAGCATTACACGGCCCGCAGGCACATTTGCCAAGACTTTGGTGGCGCCGCCGGTGATCACATGGTCACCGATAAAAATATTATCAGTCACACCCGTTTGACCGCCCAGAACCACATTATTCCCGATCCGGGTGGAGCCCGCGACTCCGACCTGAGCGCAAATCAAACAATCGTTTCCGATCTCAACGTTGTGGCCAATCTGCGCAAGGTTGTCGAATTTCACCCCGTTCCCGATTCGTGTGTCGCGCACGGTGCCGCGGTCGATGCAGGAATTCGCACCTAATTCGCAATCGTCCCCGATGGTGACATTACCCAGTGAGTGAATCCGCGCATAGGGCTGCCCCTGCAACTCTCCTTGGTCGCCCAAAGAGCCACGAGCACGCTCGACCGCGCTTTCCTCGGGGGTGACGAACGAAAACCCATCCGCCCCTACTGTCGCCCCCGGCTGAGCGATGAAACGCGCGCCGATGGTGACGCGCGCACCCAGCTTTACGCCTTCGCGCAGGTAGGCACCTTCGCCCAGGGTCACATCTGCGCCGACAAAACACTGCGGCCCGATAACCGAGCCCGCGCCGATCACAGCACGCGCGCCAATGACGGTGAACGGCCCGACAGAAACGTTCTCGCCCAGCTGAGCGGTCGAATCAATCACCGCAGAGGGGTGGATACCAGCCCCAAAGCCCTGCCCCGGATCCATCATCGCCGATAGGCCCGACATCGCAAACCGAGGGCGCGGCGCGATGATCGCAGCCTTCAGACCCAGAGATTCCCAATCGGCCCCGGGCCACAACATTGCCGCCGCAGCGCTCCCTTTGGCCAGCTCCTTGGCGTATTTGGGGTTTGTCGCAAGCGCCAAATCCGCAACCCCCGCCATCGCAGGCTCGGCCACACCGTGAATCGGCAAATCAACAGCGCCAAAAGCCTCTGCTCCCAGCGCTGCTGCGATTTCTTTTACCGTATGCGTCATGTGTCCGCCTCCAGGAAAAACTTCTGGCGGCAGACTTAGCCTTGAACGGCGCTCAAGGCCACCCCTGCGTGCTCAAGAGCATCCCAAATTCGCGCGTCACGACCATAGACGTCGCGACGGAAGCCGAGTCCGCCCTTCGCGTCAGTCACCGCTGTACGATAGATAATGTGAACGGGGATGTTGTCCACCAGATCCACCTTGGTTTCCCGTCCCGTTTTCAGGTACTTGTGGAAAACGCCCTTGGGATCATCTGTCTGCTTTGCCAACAGTGTATAGGCAAAGTCAAAGGGCTGATGCAGGCGAATACACCCGTGGCTGTAAGCGCGGCTTTCGCGTGAAAACAGGCTCTTGGCGGGGGTGTCGTGCAGATAGATGTTGTACTTGTTGGGGAACATGAATTTCACCAGCCCCAGCGCATTGCTCCGCGAGGGCGGCTGTTTGATATCAAACGGGAAGTTCCGCTCGTTATACTGGGAAAAGTCGATGTTGGCGCGGCTGACGGCCTGCCCGCGCCCGTTGATCAGACGCAGATGGCCCGCGGCATTGGGATTGCGCTTCATCATCGGTAGATATTCTTTGACAGCAATGGACCGAGGCACATTCCATGTCGGATTGATGACCATATGCTCCATCACATCCGAGAATTCAGGGCTGCGGCGATCATGCCGGTTGGCCCCAACGACCGAGCGTGTCTTGAACGTAACCTTGTTGTCGTCCATGACCTTGGCGGTGAAATCCGTCAGGTTGACCAGGATATGACGCTTGCCGCGTTCCATGTTGATCCACCGTTCACGCTCCATCGCGACGATCACGGATTGCAGGCGCTTTTCCGGGCTGACGTTGATTTCTTTCAGAGTGCCGCCACCGGCCACGCCATCAGTATCCAGCCCGTTGGCGGTTTGGAATTTCTGCACGGCTTGCGTCATCGCCGCGTCATAGCTGCTGGTGGCGCTGCGGCGCAGGTATCCCATCGCAATAAGGCGATTGCGCAGGGAAACGACGGCGCTGCCTTTGTCACCTGGCGACAGTTTTTTGCCCGGCACCGTGGGGCCCCAGCCACCATGGGCAATCTGGTTTTCCAGTTTCAGCTTGGCCTTCATCAGGTTGGCGTATTCGGGGGTTTTGGGCGGCAAAGACCGCATAAACGCCGTCGGAGAGCTTTGAGCAAAACTGCTCAGATACGATTTCCGGTTACGCAGCTGAACCTTGCGCTTGATATCAGAGTCAATTTTGGACGGTGTCAGGATGCCGGTCTGCACGTCATGCGCATAGCTGACAAAGGCGCGTGACAGCGCGACCTCGACCTTGCCCAGATCACGGGGGCTGCGCACATCGCGCAACTGCTGCATCAGCGCTTCGGTGTCATAGCGCGCTACGGGCAAACCATGGGACGACACCCCATCCAAAGCCGCAAACAATGCCTTGCGCCGCTGTGCATGCTGTACGTTTTCGCGTGTCCAGATCGGTTGATAGCCTGTTTCACGGTAAAATTCCGCGATGTCGCGATCCAAAGCAGCCGCCTCGGCCACAGCCTGTTTAAAGGCCGTCACTTCGGCCCGGGCCGGATCGGGCACCAGTGCAATTGAAAAAACCAATGCCAATGAGGCAAAAACAAACCGGACAATGCCGGAACGGGTCAGCTGCTGCATGATCTCGTCCCTCTCTTTAATTATTGAGCGCGCGTTACTGCCAAAAATTGTCACAGGCAGCGTAGTGGCCTGTCTAATCACATTTATATCAGAAGGTGAAGCATCGCATAGGTTGATGCAAACAGGCACCTGTCTTTCACATCTTTGCCACACAGATGAAACATTCAGCAATTTTTCGCCGACTCACCTTGATTTTGGAAAATTTTAGAAAAAACGACGTTGGTCATGGGGAAAAGCTGTGCAATAAAACCCGTGCATCTGGGGATGACATAGGCAGGTACCGCGTAACATCGCGGCCAGGCAAGCAGCGACGGGACGGCGCTAAGATGACGAAACACGGCTCCACGAGCATATCGCGACGTGCACTACTGGGTGCGTTCGCAGCGACCACTTTAACGGCAGCTCCTACCTTCTCTAAGGCCGCAGGTTTCCTGCGGGGATCTGGTGATATTCGCCGCATTCGGATGTACTCCGGACGTACGGGCGAAAAGCTGGATATGATCTACTGGATCGAAGGTGAGTATATCAAGGACGCGCTGAAAGAGGTGAACTACTTCATGCGTGACTGGCGGACCAACGGCACAAAAGGCATGGATACCCGCACCATCGACATTATTACTGCCACGCATAACCTGCTGGATGTCAAAGAACCTTATATGTTGCTGTCGGGTTACCGCAGCCCCGCCACCAACGCCATGCTGCGCTCGAAATCTCGTGCCGTGGCAAAGAATTCCCTGCATATGAAGGGCCAGGCTGCGGACCTGCGTTTGGCGTCGCGCTCGGTCGGGCAGATTTCGCGGGCGGCATCGTCCTGCCATGCGGGCGGGGTTGGTCGCTACAGCCGGTCGAACTTTGTCCATATGGATTGCGGACCGGTTCGCGCCTGGGGCAGGTAAGTCCATCCAATTGCCCCAAACCTAATGACCCGTCGGTTTTCGGCGGGTTTTTTTGTGCCCTCATGATACATCGTTGGTTTATTCAAGGAACACACCGATGCAAGAAATCCCGATCAAGGCCTTTCTCTCTTCGCTTGTCGCCATGCGCGACCAAAGCGGCCGAACCGAGGTCCTGTTGCTCCAACGGACCCAGACCTTGGCCGGAGAATGGTGCCAGATCGCAGGCCGGATCGAGCCTGATGAAACCGCATGGCAAACCGCTTTGCGAGAGTTACGCGAAGAAACCGGGCTGACACCCCTGGCCTTCTACTCGGCCGATATTTGCGAACAATTCTACGAAGTCGCACGCGATGCGATCACGCTGGTGCCGGTGTTTGTCGCGATGATTGATCCCGAGGATACTGTCGTTCTGAATCATGAGCACAGTGATTTTCAGTGGGTCAGCATTGAACAGGCCATTCAGATGGTGACGTTTGGCGGCCAAAGGCGCGTGCTGCGCTGGATCGACGAGGAATTTGTTCAACGCCCCCCCAGCGCACATTTAAAAATAGAGATCCCAGCGGAGCATTAGACAAAAAAGACCCCGGCAAAAGCCGGGGCCAAGGTGACGCACATTGGTGTCCGGTTATTCTGCCGGTTTTAAACGTCCAGGCTCGTTCTGTTCCAGATAGGCCTCTTGTTCGGGGGTCAGGTCGATCTCGTCATAGCCGGTGATCATCGGGCGGACGTGGCTGCGGAACCCATGGCCCACCGTCAGCAGATACACATGCACGATCACAAAGGCCGCAATCACATAGGCCGCCAATAGATGCAGATTGGCGATGATGGTGATCAACGCGGTGCCCTGTGCGCCCTCGCCCCAATAATTATAGGTCAGGTACAGGATGCCGCTGACCCAGATTGCCGGAAAGACGAACCACTTCAGGCCGAAATATGTGGCGGCTTGCAGCGGGTTATGCTTGCGCCAGAACATCTTTTTGTAGGGATGCTCTTGCCCGGTGAATACACCGTAAGCGTAGAACTTTGCGACCTCGATCATCCCTTCAATTTTGGGCAGGAACTGTTTCCACGTCCCCGTGGTGAACAGCCAGAAGGTCGCGAAAACCCACAGCGCCAAGAGAGCTAGCGCCGCAATCGTATGCAACATCACGGCCGGACCGAACGGAATAACCGCGTGCAACCCGTTCAGCCCCAAGCCCGTAAACAACAACACCATGATCAGCAGAACCTGAGCCCAGTGCCACAGCCGTTCAAACCGCGGGTAAACTTTGACAAAGCGATTAGCCATGATGGTCTCCTTTCTTGCCGGTAAAGAGGCGCAGTCCGGTGTGCAGCAGGACCCCGGCCAGCGTCGCGAGCACCAGCAACTTACCCAGAAGCCCGATCAGCCCATTGGGGTTGGTGCCCGGCATGAAGACGCCAGCGATGTTCTGCATGCGGCCGTCCTCGGCGTGGCACTCAGCGCATTCGACGGCCTGTTCTGACGGTGCAACCATGTGCGTGATCGGCCAGTACATATAGGTATCGACGAAATCAAACTTGCCCGAATACGGCTGATGCGCAGCCTTCATCCCGGCGTCAATCGCCTTGGCCCAGTCAAAGTTGGTCCAGAATGCCGTGTCAGTCGTCGGCCCCCAGACATGGGTATAGACAAGGTTATTGTTCACAGAGTCATAGGCCTGGCGCCCATCCATCCGCTTGAACGGCCAGATGCGGCTGTCTTTGCTGTTTGGATCGCCCTTGATGCTGTTGACCTCGACCGTTTTGGTGGGGTCGATCTTGCGGTCGATGGTGGAATATTCCACCTGCCCGTCGAACCAAGCGTAATACGGGACAACATTCTCGCCGTAATCGAAATTGCCCTTGGTCGACAGATAGGTATGCATGTGCTTCCCGGTCGAGGTCACATAGTCGTCCTCGTGGATCGGTTTGCCGTTTTCGTCCAGCTTGCCGGCGGTGGACCAATCCCACAGAGTTTTCGTCGGCACGCCGCCGCGGGCAAAGCTGGGAATGTGGCAGGTCTGACACGCCAGCTTGTCCGTGTGATCGTTCAGCTTGATGCCCTTGATATTGGTGGGGTGCGGTTCTGTGCCGTGGCAGCTTTGACACGAGGCAACGGCGCGATGCTCGCCGGGTTTTCCGGTGCCGATATTGTCCGCAGCCATCGTGTTGTACCGCGATCCGGCCCAGGCATGCTGATCCGAAACGTGGCAGGTCGAGCAGACCATGCCTTCGCCGCCGTCCTCTTTGGCGGACATGTGCACGTCCACGTCATGCGAAGGGTTATACAGCGCCGAAGACAGGTCCCCGTGTTTCACATTATCGCCGCCACCGCCGTAAAAGTGGCAGTTACCGCAGTTGTCGCGCCCCGGCATCCCGACGCTTTGCGCGGCTTTGCTCAGATCGACGGCCCACGCAGGTTTACCAGTGATGGTTTTTCCCTTGGCTTCCATCGGCGGGTGCCCTGCCCCGGTGGCCAGTTTCGTGTAGTTGCCCGATCGGTCATGACAGACCAGACAATCCACAGCGTTGGATTGTTGCGGCGGTGGCTGGTTCACATCCTCCCAGCCATAGCCCGCATGGCAGGACGTACAGCGCGGTTCATTCCCAGCGACCGACCCGCAGAACGAGTTGATCACGTTGCTTTTGCCCAGCTTCTGCCCGGTCTCGGGATGCTCATAGTCCCAGCTGAAGTGGATCGAATGCATCTGTACCTGATCATCTGCTTCGGTATGGCAGGACAGGCAGGCTTCGGTCACTTCGGGGCCGGATTTGAACTCTTTCTTCAGAATATCGAATTTAGAATGATCGGCCGTGCTACCCGTTCCGGGCATCTGAGGCACTTCGGTTTGTTGGGCTGTGCCAACACCGGACATGGCCAAGCCAAGCCCCAATGTGGTGGCAAGCAACCGGAAAATACGCATAGCTAGACTTCCTCCTCGCGAGCGGAATCGTATTCCCCTATTAGAATATGAATCTTTACCCCCCTCGTTGATGCAGATCAAAACGGCGTGAATAGCTGATTTAAAAAATAATCTTTTCACGACCTGCGCGATCTTCTATCCCCACGGCACCTCTGATGATCGGACATTGCTGATGAAACCTTTCCTGATCCTGCAACTGCGCCCCGAAGCCGAAGCCTCGGATGACGAATACGCGGCCTTTCTGTCCAAGGGCGGGCTCAGCGCGGATCAGACACAGCGTATCCGGTTGGAACAGGACGACATGCCCGCGCTGGATTTGCAGGACTATTCTGGGGTGATCGTCGGCGGCGGCCCTGGCTGCGTCAGCGACAGCGCACAATCAAAAGACCCGCTAGAGGCCAAGATCGAGGCGGAAATTCTGTCTCTGATGCCGCAGATCACCGAACAGGATGTGCCCTTTATGGGGTGCTGCTATGGCATTGGTATTCTGGCGCATCATCTGGGGGCGACCGTGTCCAAGGATCAATACGGAGAACCTGTTGG
>Ga0070725_10001640_pt1 | contig 12288 bp, 10 predicted proteins | sample tdDd002_FD_69781 | JGI IMG/M metagenome (GOLD analysis project Ga0070725, IMG submission 69781) | Marine sediment microbial communities from the Atlantic coast under amendment with organic carbon and nitrate - tdDd00.2 | ecosystem: Environmental > Aquatic > Marine > Coastal > Sediment | place... | reverse complement strand
CAATTCGTTTACAGTAGCACACTTGGCTCATTTTTCAAAAATATACACAATAAAAAATAAATTATCCAAGAAAAATCAATCAAATAACAAAAAAATAGTATAAAAAAAACTAATCATTTGTTCAACTTTGTCTTGAAAAATCAAACATTAGCATTTAAACAGTAGTATTTTGCTGTATTTCAGAGGAAATAGCACTATTTTAGCAATATAGTCCTGTTCGGAAAATAAGTCACCAAAATAGTGAAGATTCATGACAATTATTGAATACGCGTATTTGGTAAGCTGTTAGTGTCAGGAATAGGACAGACATGACAGTCCTCTCCAAACTTATAATCATGTCTGTCTCAACTTTTAAAAATGATAATTACGAATAGTTGAATATATGCCAGTTTATCTGGACATCTGAATCCCCTTCAGATAAAGAAAGAAAAATAGTGTTTTACAATTACATCCAGCAGCGTCCGGCGTGGGCTTTACTTCTCTCAAAATGCTCTTTTCGATATACACCCTTTTATCACGCTTGACGCTTTATTTTTTTGCGCGAAAAACAAAAACAGCATAAAAATAAGCACAGAACCCCAAACGTAAATTCATTTACATTTGGGGTTCTGTGCTTATTTTTATATTGGGCGCGTTCCGCGACCAGAGCAATGTGAACTACCATTGCTCGGTGCTGTTTTAGTTCTTCACGCAAATAAGAGCAAAATCCGAATCCTTTTTAAAACCACACCCAAAGCAATATGAACCACCATTGCTCGGTGCTGCTTTTGTTTTTCAAACACTAAGAGCAAAACCGAACCCTTTATATTCTATTTATATGCTTCATCTACCCCAAACCATTTAACCAATATTTTAAAATCAATTTGTCATCTGTCTTCAGACTAACAAAGTACTCATTTTAATAATTTTCAAACAGCACCCAGCAATGACAGACCACATTGCTGCGGTCGCGGGCCGCGCCCAATACATAAACAGATAGAGAGTCAAGACTGTGAATGAATTCACCTTCTTGACTCTCTATCTGTTTATGTGCTGTTTTTGTTTTTCGCGAAGAAAAAAGACTGACAAAGTCAGTCAATAATAGATGATTTACAATTGTGCATCAAAAGCACGGGGACAATGTAAAGTTCATCAGTATGTTGGATGTCATTCTGTTACAGAACCAAGCGTCAATCTACAGATAAGGTCTACAAATGTTCTTTGGGGAGCATTCTCGCAAATCTGTACAACTTTGAATCACATCCATTAAAGTTCCGTAACATTCCGTTATGTTTATTATTTCACATTGCCCCACCTAACAAAATGAAGGATCTTTGCAAATTGTTGAACAATCTTACCCTTCTACTCGTTTTCTTTAAAATCTTTCGGCGTTATACCTGTTTCATTTCTAAAAACACGATAGAAATAGTTTAAATTTGTAAAACCAGCTTCATCACTTACTTCTTTTATAGATAAGTCTGTATCCTTTAAAAGCTCTTTAGCCTTTTGTACTTTAAGCCTATTTTTATAGGTCGTAAAACCAATATTCATATAGCGCTTAAACATACGCGATATGTGACTCTTGCTAATATGAAATCTTTCTGCACAATCTTTTAGATCGATGTCCTCTTGATAATGTCTATGAATAAACTCAAGTATTTCATTGAAAGTTAAGTTAGAAGTGTATCTGTAGCCTAGGACTCTTTCCATAGTCTCTATAAACTGACTATACTTAACAGGTTTTAGTAAAATATCTTTTGCACCCAAACGTAAAACAGCTTGCGCATATTCAAAACTATCATAGGCCGTTATAACAATAAAACTAATATGGGTTCCAATTTCTTGATTCACTTTTTTCATTAATTCAATACCCGTCATATCTGGCATTTCTATGTCTAAATAAACAATATCAGGGTTATATTTTATTATTTTCTCAAATGCTGAATTACCTGAACTTGCTGTATCAACAACATCAATAGGTATATTATAGCGTTCTATTAGGGACGTAATCAGGTCAATACATAGAGATTCATCATCTACAATAAGTGCTTTTTTCATGGTGTTTCCCCCTTTATCTTATGCGTTTTGGAATCGTTAAATCTACAACTGTTCCTTCTTTATCTCTTGGTTTAATCTCAAATTCGAAATGATCTCCAAAGAATATTTCTAATTTAGAAATAATCATAAATAAACCATTGTTAGTTGTTCGTTTGTCTTTATAAAGTTGCATCATATTGTGTCTTGAATATACGCGGTCAATACCAGCACCATTATCCAATACACGTACCAATACGTTCTCGTCTTGATCTTGGATTATGACATTAATTTTTTTTACACCATTCATCTTTGCAAAGCCGTGTTTAAAACAGTTTTCTACAATAGGTTGTAAGGAATTAAACGGTACTCGATGGTCTATGACACCATCATCTATATCAAATTGAACATCCAACTTTTCACCATATCTCAGGTTTTGTAGTTCAATATAGTTTTTAACATATTCGACTTCGTCTTTTAACCTAACTTCATTTTCATGTGTTCTTAGGTTGTATCTAAACATGTCTGCAAGGTCAACAATTGATTTATAAGTATCAAAAGAGTTCTCTTTAAGGGCCAGACTCGCGATTGCATTGAGTGTATTAAACAAAAAATGATTATTAAGTTGAATACTGAGTATACGATCCTCAGATTCTTTTAACGAACGTTCTAAAATCACTTCGTGATCTTCTACTGCTTTTAACGATGCTTCACTTTGATTTATTTTCTTAGTGAGCATTACCGTCATATAATCATTAAGTATATTTTGGCTTAAGGTTTTTAGTTGCTCTATAATTGCGTTAATTCGCCCTCTGTGGACTAGTTCCATATACTCTAAGTATTTTGCTAGGGTTGGATTATTTCGTTCGTCATCGGATATTTCGTTGGTTCTAAAGTGACCACCTTTTAAATAGCCGATGATATGGTCTTTAAAAAATACCGGTGCTATAAATACAGTTAAACCATACTTACAAATATACGCACTATATTGTCTATAATGTGGAGCACCGTATTTATCTTTCATGGCATATATATGGCACTTATTGAAGTCATCGTCAATATGACAAACTTCTCTACAAATCATAGGAAACTCGACACCTCTGACCTGAACATTATCATTGGAATCAAAAACATTCATAGGAAATTTATAGAGTTTAATTAATTCTTCATAGCGTTTAATTGTTGCAGGATCTAGTCCTAATCCTTCTATAAAAACATCTGACTCTTCTAAAAGCTCAAACATTGCACTTTTAGCCTGATTTCTAGAAACCTGAGTTGGGAAAGATATAATAAGTTCGATGAGTGGCTCGTCAGTTAAGTTAATAGACTCATGAGCTGCACCCGTCTCGACAAAGTAAACGTCGCCTTCTTTAATTTCCATTTCTAAGTCTTCTACAACCTGAAGTCCTTTGCCTTTAATAATGTATATGATCTGCTCTTCACCAAAATGTATATGTCTCTTTTGTCTTTTGTTTGGGTCTAAAGTTAAGAAACCAATGCTCATAACATTAGAAGTGTTAAGATTTTCAGAATCTATAACCCATTCAATTTTACCCCAGTCATAACTTTGTACTAACATTTAACACCTCGTCGTTTATATAGTCCCACAATTGTTGTTTGGCGGCGCAAGACCGCCACTACGGGTTGATGGTATCGATTGTTTATATTTAGTATTTCTCTTTTCATTATCTTTTGAATCTAATCATTCATCATTCAATATTAATCATTCATCGCATTAATTATACCATCTTGACATTTACCTTGAACCAAAAGATCATTTTTGTATAACGAATGCAAAAAAAAAGAGACTGTATCTCTACATTCTCTTTTTAAAAGCATAAATTAAGTTATTTCAATCAGATACGATCTGGGTCAATTCCATCACTAATCCAATTTACACCAAGCTCTTCCCAGTTATTATGTGTAGATGCATCAATGTATCTTTCCCATTGATAAATGCCTGTATCTTTAGCCAATCGTTTAAATTGCATAGCCATAATTGCGCTGTCTAATATAACAACGGATCTTTGCATTCCTCTTTCTTTATACTCTTTTTGACCTTCTTCCATTAACATTTGAGCATCTCTTACAAGAGGATGAAGCGTTCGCATATCTACAAACACCCCGAATTCATCTTGGGTTGATTTTAGCAATGCTTGAGACTCATTGATCCATTTCTGTAGCTCATTTTTGTCTAATACACCACCAAAAGTAAGCTTAAATCCATAGTTTTTTATCTCGATTTTGTACACAACTATTCCTCCTTCACTAGCCTCTTACCCTTGTTAGACTCTATACCCATTGTTCATTTTGATATCACATAAAAATAGTGATTATTTTCCATTTCTCATAATTTTCATAAAAAAAGCACCTCTTACTCAAGAGGCGCTTCCATAACTTTTTTCATTTTTGATTCTGCTTCCCGAATTAATTGGTCAATTTCACCACACGTTGCAGCATCTTTTAAAACATGACCCTTATGAATATTTAACACCCATTCATTTTCCTTAATTCGTGTATTATAGCGTTCTATACAATCGTCCATTCGGGTAAATATACTGTCCATATCTTCAGGAACATCACACATAATGACTGCTAAAAACTCATCACATCCATATCTGATGATTATGTCTGATTCTCTAAAGGTTGTCCTTAATATATTGGCAGTATCTGCTAAAATGCGGTCTCCAATTTTATGACCATATTGATCATTTGCGAATCTAAATCGATCAATGTCCATAAAAATGAATCCAATAATTTTTTTTAGCCTTACAGCCAAGTGCATATGTTTACAGATGAGTTCTCGCATCGCATTGCGATTAAACAAATTAGTAATTTCGTCTTTATAAGTAAGTTCTCGAATTTGACTCAAATTTCTATATCTTTCTAATGCAAACTGGATTGAGGTGTAAAGTTGTTTCGGCGAAAGATCTTCTTTTACGATATAATCTTGCGCTCCGTGATGTATGGCTTTAACACTCATATCCATGTTACTCATACTGGTTAACACGATAAGAGGAACTTCTAAATGATGATTTACTAAAGCTCTAACCGTATCGATCCCTAAAGAATCAGGAACGTTGAGGTCAGCAAGTATAATATCATATTCAAATGTATCCATAAACTTTATTGCGTCCTCAAGCTTATAGGCACTATCACATGTAAATTTCATCTCAGCAATTGCGTCTAAATGACTTCGCAAGAGGTTGTAATCAAACAGGTTATCTTCAAGAATTAAAGCTTTTAAAGTGTCCATATATTCACCTCTGATTCGTTTTAAATTCCTTTTTATCTATTACCCGTTCATTTTATTGTTACGCGTAACAATTGCATATTTTCCTTAAACAGGAGTTATACATTAAAAATGAGCAACTCTTTTTTGCATCTTTCAATTTTAAATATGCAATTGTAAACAAACCGCTTAATTTGTAGTTACAAACGCAAATAAGTCTATTCACCATCAAAGGAACATGTATTTCTAAGCCCCCAGCGTATATGCATTTCATTTTCCGAGATCTTCTCAAAACCATTTTTAATGAGTACTCTTTGAGACGGAAAGTTGCCTACGTTTGTTTTAGCAATTATTTGACTCAGTTCATGATTATGAAAGCCTTTGTCTGAAAGAAGTTGTAAAGCTTCAGTAGCAAAACCCTTTCCTTCAAAACTCGGAGCAATCCCATACCCTATTTCAGATTCACCAATTTCGTCGGGTACATCTTTAAATCCAATCAAACCAATTATAATACCAAGATCTAAATGAAAGATCCCATAGTATGTATACCACTCAATTTCTTTAGGATGTTTTTGGATCATCTCAAGCTTGGTTTTAATAGCATGGTTAAGACGCTTATCTTTGTGAATAAAAATTTTATACCCTAACTTCGATTCTAATTCCTCAGGATCTTCTAAAAGCATTAATAAGTCTTCTGTTTCTAGCATAATTAAGCGTACTCTAGTACCCTTCATTACATGCACCTACCTTATTTGAATTTAAGTGATTTTGATTTCATTTCAAAGTTTTTAAAAAATATTTCCCTTACTTTTTGACTACCCAAAAAACGCACTCAGAAGCAACTTTTTTCACTGATTCATTTTCTATTTTTATATCAGATCTATCTTTAGCAAGTAAAATATCAAATCCAATTTTACCCATTAAGTCTATTATTTCATTTTGTGTTGGGATGTGTAAGTAAGTTTCTTTACCTTTTCTTTGAATTATCAAATCTCCAAACTCATGCAGCCTTTTATCCTGCATATTTTGACTCCATATATTGAGTTCTGAAGCCCATAACCGCTTGTGTTCAGGATGCTTCCTATCGTGTGTGGTGAATATAAATAAACCACCAGCCTTTAGCACTCTTTTAATCTCGAGCCCTACATTTTCTCTTAATTGCTTAGTAGGCACCTGCATAAGACCATTAAAGGAAAAAAAGACAATATCAAATTCATTTGACTCATAAGGTAAAGATTGTGCATCTTTACAGAGAAATGATATTTGTAATCCCTTTTTCTCGTTTAACTTTTGTGCTTGCATAACCATTTCCTGACTAATATCGAGTCCTATTATTTTATGATAGCCGATCTGGTGCAAACCGAAAGTTGTTCGTCCTGCACCACACCCAATATCTAATATAGAACTGTTTTTATTAGCATAGGTCTCAAAAATCCATTTTTCGGACTCCCACAAGCCAACTGAATCTACAGATTCAACATAAGTTTCAGCTGTTTCTATGTCATTGTATGCTTCTTGAACATCTACCATTGTAATTTTAGCCATTTTTATACTCCGCTCAATTGTTTTTTAAATTCATTATATCATTGAGCAGTATTTCTTTATTACAAGGTTTTTAATAAATTTGCCATTTCTATTGCTGTAACAGCTGATTCAAATCCTTTGTTTCCAGCTTTTGTTCCAGAACGTTCAATAGCTTGTTCAATATTTTCTGTTGTAAGTACACCAAATATGACTGGTACCCCTGTATCTAAAGATACTTGCGCGATCCCTTTTGATACTTCTCCTGCAACAAAATCGTAATGAGAAGTAGCTCCACGGATAACTGCACCCAAACATAGAACACCGTCATATTTACCAGAACGGGCCATTTTTTGTGCAATAAGAGGCATTTCAAAAGCACCAGGAACCCATGCAATATCGATGTCTTTTTCGTCTACTCCATGACGTCTTAATGCGTCACGTGCACCATCAAGTAACTTGCCTCCAAAAAATTCATTGAAACGTCCGACAATAATACCAAATTTCAAATCTTGACCTAGTAAATTTCCTTCAAAAGTTTTCATTCTTCTCTCCTCATCGTTATATATATTAATCGTTTAAAATGATTGTTAAAAGTGTAAAATGTGACCCATACGTTCTTTTTTTGCTGTCAAATATGCTTCATTTTCTTTCCCTACTATTGGCTCTATTGCAACGCGCTCTACAACTTCTAATCCATATCCACCAACACCAGATATCTTTTGCGGATTATTTGTCATAAGTTTAATTTTCCCAACCTTTAGGTCTTTTAATATTTGAGCACCAATACCATAGTCTCTTAGATCATCTTCAAAACCTAAAGCCCTGTTTGCGTCAACCGTATCCATTCCTTGGTCTTGAAGAGCATATGCTTTGATTTTATTTAACAAACCAATACCTCGCCCCTCTTGTCGCATATATACGATAATACCTTGACCCGCATCTTGTACTTTCGCCATAGCCAGTTCTAATTGCTCACCACAGTCACATCTTCTAGAACCAAAAGCGTCTCCAGTTAAACACTCAGAATGCACTCTTACCAAAATAGGTTCATCACTTTTTATTTCTCCCATTACTAAGGCAACGTGATGTTCTCCGTTCATTTTGTTCTCATAACCAATCATTCTAAAATCGCCATAATGAGTTGGCATGTTAGCTTCCGCTACCCTATTAACCAATGATTCATTTTTGCTCCTATAGGCAATGAGTTCCTCTATAGTGATAATTTTTAGATTGTGTTTTTCTTTATAGGCCATTAAGTCTGGTACCCGCGCCATGCTTCCATCGTCATTCATAATCTCACAAATAACGCCAGCAGATTTTAGCCCTGCTAGCTCACATAGATCTACAGATGCTTCAGTATGCCCTGCGCGTTTTAGAACACCACCTTCTTTGGCTATTAGAGGAAATATATGACCTGGTTTAGTAAAACTCTGTTCTGTGGATTCGTTATTTATAAGCTCTAGTATTGTATGAGCTCTCTCCATGGCTGATATACCTGTTGTTGAGTCTACAGAATCTACAGAGACTGTAAATGCTGTTTTCTTAGGATCTGTACTATCTAGAACCATTTCCTTAATGCCCAATCGATCCAGCGCCTTTTTCTTCATCGGTACACATATAAGGCCTCTAGCATGTGTAATCATAAAATTCACAGCTTCGCTGGTTGCCTTCTCGGCTGCCATGACAAGATCACCTTCGTTTTCTCTATTCTCGTCATCAACAACAATAATCATTTTACCTTCTTGTATATCTTTAATTGCTTCTTCAATCGTATTAAATTTCATAATAAGCCCTCCTAAAATAATTTAGATAAATCCATTTTCTTTAAGCATCGACTCTGTGACATTACTCTTAGAGTCAACTGGTTGCCATACACAAAATCGTTCTATATATTTGCCTACGATATCGCATTCTATGTTAATAAAAGTACCAATAGCTTTATCCAACAATGTTGTTGATCGTATAGTTTCTGGTATTAGAGATACTTTAAAATATGTTTTGCCTAGTTCTGCAACCGTTAAACTGACACCATCTAAAGTGATTGAACCTTTTTGAATAACATATTTCAAAAGATCATTATCCACCTGAATTGTAAGCCATGTTGCATTTCCATCAGATTTGTATTCAGTCAATTCACCCAAGCCATCTACATGACCACTAACGATATGCCCACCAAAGCGGTCTCCTAATTTCATGGCTCGCTCTAGATTAACTATTGACCCTGTCTTCAAGTTTTTTAAGTTTGTAAGTCTAAAAGTTGCTGGCATAACGTCAACAGCAAAAGAAGCCTCGTCAAAATCTACCACAGTTAAACATACGCCATTGGTGCTAATGCTATCTCCTATTTTTAATCCTTCTAACACTTGCCTAGATTTAATCCTTAATACAATTGATTCATTACTATTACTTATGGACTGCACTACGCCCATTTCTTCAATTAAGCCTGTAAACACATCAATCCCCCCTTTTTAAAATATTGGTTGATATGAGTAAATCTTCACCTATAGCTTTAGGTTTTAAAGTGGTACATTCAATGACTTCGTCCATGTTCATATAACCTATTCCTTCAACGGGGGTAAGGGCATCTTTTCCACCGATTATTTTGGGAGCAATAAAAGCATCAATACTATCTACGTGACCTTGACTTAGCATTGACCAATTCAAGGTACCACCACCTTCTAAGAGGATGCTATTGACGTTTTCTTCTCCAATTTTATGCATTACAAAATCTATATCTATTCGGTCATCAATTAGCGGACTAGGGAATACGCGACCACCTTTTCCAACAATTTTTTCAATTCTTTTCTTATCAAGTTTATTGGAGACAAACACCCATACAGGGATTGAATGTGTTGTATTTAACAACCTAGATTCTAAGGGTATTCTCCCATGGGTATCTAATACAATTCTTATGGGGTGATTTGGTTTTGGCTCATTTGAACGTACATTGAGCATTGGATCATCTGCGATCACAGTTCCTACACCAACCATAATACCTTTATACCTATGCCTTAATGTATGTACATATTTTCTCGCAGGCTCAGATGTTATCCATTTAGATTCTCCAGTATGGGTCGCAATTTTCCCATCTAAAGTCATAGCCGTTTTTAGGTGTATCCATGGTTTCTTATGCGTTATATATTTGATGAAAGTTTTATTCAGTTCCTTTGCTTCAACGTTTAAAATATCTTCGATAACTTGAATGCCTGCATCTTTCAAAGCTTGTATCCCGCGTCCAGCTACTAATGGATTAGGATCTTTCATACCTATAACAACACACCCTATTTTTGCGTTAATGATCGCTTTTACACATGGTGGCGTTTTCCCGTAATGAGAACATGGTTCTAAGTTCACATACATTGTTGCGTTTTGAAGATTATCTGTCGTTTTTGCTAATGCATCAACCTCGGCGTGTGGTTTACCAAAGGCTTTATGCCAGCCTTCTGCAATAATTTCATTATTTTTCACAATCACAGCCCCAACCATAGGGTTAGGATCTACGTGACCCACACCAAGTCTCGCTAACTCAATGGCACGTTTCATAAATATATTATGCATTTGTGGCCTCCTTAAACTGTTTCATGGTTTCTTTTTTGCACATAAAAACCCCTGAGGGTAAATACCTTCAGGGGCTTACTTAATTATTTATTATCGAAATACGAACAACCCAGCAATGAAAATCACATTGCTGTGGTCGCTTACGCGCCCAATACAAAATTTAAATTGTGTTCCTGTTTGATCATGAATGCTCAACATGACCACTATTTAAATTTTGTGCTGTTCTTGTTTATTTCGAAAACAAACGTAGTCTAGGGACTACGTTTGGGATAATTACAATTTGCTCTTCTCCCATCCAGACTTTACTGTCGGTACTGGAATTACACCAGTTCAACCAATTGGTTCGCGGACTATAACCGCCGGTCGGGAATTTCACCCTGCCCTGAAGAAACATATTCAATTAAGTTAATTATAGCAATAAATCATTATGTGTCAACCATTATGATATCGTCTCACTTTCAGAACTCATAATATCAAAACGATTAGACTCCTCATTCAATAATAAAATCATCGTGTCAACGACATGACAATCAAATTGTGTATCTCGCCCATTAAACAATTCACGTTTAGCATGATCAACGGATAACGGCAATTTACGATAGGGTCTTGCACTGGTCATGGCATCATACGCGTCTGCAACTGCTAATATACGGGCCAAGAGATCTATTTCATTACCACTTAACCCATTAGGGTAACCTTTTCCATCAACTCTTTCGTGATGCTGTAACATAATCCTACTACACGATTTTAAAAACTCTACATCTTTTAATATATCGTAACCAATCTCAGGATGCTTTTTAATAAATTCAAATTCCTCATCTGTGAGTTTTTCTTCTTTGTTGAGTAAAGATGAAGGTATTCCAATTTTTCCAATGTCATGAAGTAGACATGCAAATTCAAGGGTACTCATCTCAGAAGAAGTTAGCTCCATACGACTCGCAATACTCATAGAAATGGACTTAACTCTATCACAATGTCCACCTGTGTAATGATCACTAGCTTCAATAGCGTTGGCCAAAACTCTAACGGTTGATAAATAGTTATTACGTATTTCGCCAACAAGAGAAGTGAGTTCCTCATTCATAGCTTCAGTTTCTTCAGAAAATTGTAAAATTTCTTGCTTTTGACTTAATATTTCTTTATTTTTTATTACTAATTCTTCTACATGACTATCTCTTTCTTTTAGTAAATTACCTAGTTTTGATAACATGTTATTAAACTCATTACCCAATATTTTAAACTCATCATTTGTGTCAATATGAGCTCGTACATTCATATTACCTTTCGAAACATGACTTATGGTGCGCATCATACTTCTAACAGGTCTTGTTAAACTTAAAGACAGCATATAACCAATCATAAAGGTAACGATGACACTAACTGTACCAACCTGCATCGTTCTATTTTTGATCGGTAACAATGCTGAATCTAAATGAATTGGTGAAACACCTACTAACTTCCAATCCGTTTTTGATACGGTTAAATATGAAACAACTACGTCTTCATCATTTAAAGTCGTTATATAGGATCCTTCGTCATTATTAAAAACTTCCGTGGCCCACATACTTTGATTCAAGTCCTTTGTTAACATCGATTGATCTGGATGCGCAAAAATGAATCCATCGTCACCTACTAGCATTAATGATCCACCATCTACAAAGTCTAACCCTTGAATAATCTCTGAAAACTTTTTAAGTTTAATGTCCATGCCCATAACACCTACAAGGCGGCCATTATCATTTACAGATTTTGCAACTGTAACAATTATTTCACCCGAGTCACCTGCATCTAAATAAGGTTCCGTCCAAATAACAGCACCGTTTTTTGCAACTGTACTTTGATACCATTGCCTTTTCCGACAATCATAGTCTTCCGGCATAGTTGGATCAAGAGGTTCCAAGTATAATGAACCATCTTCCTCATTGCCTAAATATAACCAGGCAATATCTGAATTAGACGAT
>Ga0070725_10001635_pt1 | contig 12323 bp, 6 predicted proteins | sample tdDd002_FD_69781 | JGI IMG/M metagenome (GOLD analysis project Ga0070725, IMG submission 69781) | Marine sediment microbial communities from the Atlantic coast under amendment with organic carbon and nitrate - tdDd00.2 | ecosystem: Environmental > Aquatic > Marine > Coastal > Sediment | place... | reverse complement strand
AGAAAATGCACCACGTTTCATTGCATCTACAGCATTTTTAACAGTACCATAGCCAGTGACTATGATCACATCCTGCTCAGGATTTGTTTCCTTTATATGGTCAAGAAGCTCAAGTCCGCTCATTTCAGGCATTTTTAAGTCTGACAGTATAAGGTGATAGTTCGAGTTTTCTAGTTTTTCAAGAGCTTCTTTTCCAGACTTTGCTGTGGTTGTCTGAAAGCCATTGCTCATTAGTATCATTTCAAGAATATCACGGTGTTCGGTTTCATCATCCACTATGAGTATCTTAAATAGATTTTTCTTCATTGCCATCCTCAGATGCCTCCTTAAGTCTAGGGAGTTCTATTCTAAATGTCGTTCCGACATCTGGTGTGCTTTCTACAGAAATCATGCCATTCATCTTCTGTATTTGATTATACGTGATATAGAGCCCAAGTCCAGTCCCTTCGCCAGGGTTTTTTGTAGTGAAAAATGGATTGAAGACTTTATCAATTTCAGATTGAGGCATTCCAGTACCGGTATCCTCACATGTGATAACCAATTTTTCATCTTCTGTCCAACAGGTGATTGTGAGTCGACCGCCGTCTGGCATAGCATCAACGGAGTTTGATATTAGATTGATTAAGACAGATTGCAATGAATCCTCCATAATCGTCCAGTTTAAGTTTGGATCAGTATTAATGCGGTAAATGACATCGCGTTTCTCCATAACTTTGTGATTAAGCTCAATCATATCTTTTAAGTAAGCAAACACATTGACACGTGTGACTTGGTTGTCTGTGATTCTTGAGAAATTGAGTAAATTGTCGATGATTTGACTGGCCTGTTCAACGGCATTTTCAATTTGAGAGAATGATTTATCCCTCATTTCCTCAGAAATTGTCTCAGTTTTCTTTAAAAAGTATGTGTAATTGCGAATGAGTCCTAAAGGATTTCGGATCTCATGCGCCACGCCTGCGGCAAGTTGACCAATGGCAGCCATTTTACCAGCCTGAAGAACTTGTTGCTCGGCAAGCCGTAGGTCGGTTACGTTTTCGATCATGACAAGAAGGCGATTAGAATCTGCCGCGGTTTCAATAAGTGGGAATGTAGAGACAAAGTAAGTCTGGTTTTTATATTCAGTTTCCAATTCGCCTTTTCGGCCTTTTTCAAAAGATCTATGAATCAGGTCCATCATTACAGTGCGTAGAGGCAGATTGTTCAGTGTGTCTAATTTTCGTCCAAGAATCTGAATCTTTGGTATGCCAAGAGTATCACAGAATACTTTATTAATAGTGATGACTCGGAGTTCCTCATCTAAAACAACCATTAAGTGTGTAAGGCTGTCGAATGTGGTTTGTAGATCATTTCGACTGATTTTTAACTCTTCTGTTCTACTGTCAACTTCTTCTTTGAGATCAGTATTCCATGTAAAGAAAAGAAAACTCGCCATTATGATATTCAGCATAAAGAAAGATACGATCAAAAATAGCTTTTCATCATTTTGATCATTGCTTATTGGTGTAGATATTCCAAACCATTTTTGTTGGATTTTTGCCATTATTTCTTTCCGTTCAAGGGCATAAATACCTTTGTTAATTATTGTTTGCAGTATTTTTTCATCTTTAGGCACACTAAAAACTGAATGAAGTTCATAGAGCGGTTCTTCTACGATCATATATTCATCGGTTAAATTGAGTTTTTCAAGATAATAGCTTAAAACAGGTTCATCACCCACCACAGCATCCACGTTCCCCTGACTTAATTGAGTGAGAAGGTCACTGTATTCGGCAACATATGTATAGGTCACATCTTCAACTGTGTTGTTCAAGTACTCATTAACATAGTCTCCAGTTTGAGAAGCCACTCTACGACCAGCCAAGTCGTGGACCGTTTTAATGTTTTTTTCGGATTTTGGTATGACAATGATTGTTCTTTGGAAGTTAATGGGGTTCGAGAATAAATAGACCTTCGCACGCTGTTCGGAAGGGAACATGTCACACATATCAGTTTTACCTTCGGCAAGCTGTTCTAGCGCTTCGGCCCAGATTAGAGGCTTGAATATGATTTCAGTTTCAAGCTCAATAGAAAGTGCCTGCAAATAATCGATGGTAACCCCTTTATATTGGCCGGTTTCCGGATCAACATATCGAATGGGAGGGGTTGAATTGTCAGCGCCATAAATAAGAGGACCATGTTCTGTAAGCCAGTTTTGTTCTGTTTCTGTAAGTCCTGTAGACTGTGTTAAATATTCAGATATGCCAATGTTATATTCAAGGACCATATATCGATCGGCAAAGATCAGTGCAATCACAATGAAAGCTATTATAGTCACTAAGATACGTCTTTTCAATGGTTGTCCCCCTAATTTGAGAAAGATTAAGATACATAAATATTATAGCATAAGATGCATTTTCACTTTTGAAAAGCAACAGAAGGGTAATATATATCAACAAGTGGCAAAGAGAATTCATTCAAAGGTCAGATGTAAAAATGCTTTTTATAATGGGAAATAAATGAGAGGACGGTGTAAACCTATGTTTAACAAGATGAAGATAAAGTGGAAACTGCTTTCAATAATTTTGATTTTAACATTGATTCCACTAACAGTGGTATCGGTGTTAAGTTTCCAGAAGGCTCAGCAAGCTTTAAGTACAAAGAGTTTTGATCAGTTGACTTCGTTAAATGAAGTCAAAAAAGGACAAATCGAATCATACTTTAACGAACGGTATGGCGATCTTGAATTTTTGAGTCATTCTCTTGAGGTTAAAGGTGGTGCACTTGCATTTGATGATGCATTCACTGGTGGTGGTCAGAATAGTGCTGCATACAAGGCCGCAGAAAAGGAGTTTGGAGTCATACTAACTGAGTATATGAACCTCTACGGATATTATGATGTATTCATAATCAATATGGAAGGCGATGTTGTCTACTCAGTGACAAAGGAAGCTGACTTTGCAACCAATTTGGTGAATGGTCCATATAGCGATTCAGGACTTGCAGATACATATAGAAGCGGCCTTAAGGGTATAAGTATTGCCGACTTTAAGTACTATGAGCCAAGTGGTGAACCAGCATCTTTTATTGGAGCACCAGTACATAATGACTCAGGCAAACAATTGGGCGTTTTGGCATTCCAATTATCACTAGGTCAAATAAATGGGATTATGCAAGAACGAGCTGGCCTTGGTGAGAGCGGTGAAACATATCTTGTAGGTGATGATTTATTTATGAGATCAGATTCAAGGTTTGCTTCTGATGGTGAGAGTACAGTATTAACTAAAAAAATTGACACGGAAACAGCAAGGGCTGCTGTAGCAGGCGAGTCGGGCGCAAAACTTACAAATGATTATAGAGATGTACCAGTGTTTAGTGCATATGCACCCCTTTTAATCGAGGGCCTTAATTGGGTGATTTTAGCTGAAATTGATGAAGAAGAAGTTAATATTCCAGTTAGAGAAATGCGAAATTTATCTCTGATCATCGCATTGGTTGTTTTAGTTGTTATTGTAATTGTATCGTTGTTCTTTGCAAATATGATTGCTAGACCAATTGCAAAAATGAAAGACGCAGCAGAAAAATTAGCTGTAGGTGATACTGATGTGGATATTAGCGTTAAGTCAAAGGATGAGGTAGGCCAACTTTCAGATTCATTTGGATTGATGCTTGAGAATATTAAAGAGCAAGCGGATACCATTCAAAAGGTCGCAATCGGCGATTTAAACTTCGAAATGGAGCCAAAATCTGATAAAGACATGGTAAGTATAAGTATAAATGAAGTGAAAGCTAAGGTTGAAGGTTTTATTGAACAAGCCGTTGAACTTTCGGCAACCATTGAAGCAGGAAATTTAACAGAAAGACTGAATGCAACAGGCTATGAAGGATGTTGGGGCGACCTTTTAGGAAACGTAAATCATTTGTCAAATATTCTAGAAGGACATATTAAAAAAGTACCAGCATTGATGATGGCGGTGGATAATGATTTTACAGTTCGGTATATGAATGATGCGGCGCTTGCTGTTGCGGGCGTGAATATATCGCAGGCAATCGGATCCAAGTGTTATGATTTACTTAAAACAGAAGATTGTAAGACTGAAAACTGTGCTTGTGCAAGAGCAATGCGTGAAGGACAAAATGCAAAGAGTGAAACAATAGCGAGACCACAAGGACTTGAACTCGATATCGCATACGAAGGTATGCCTATTAAAGACAGTACTGGAAAAGTACTCGGTGCAATTGAGCTTGTTGTTGATCAAACAGACATTAAGAAGGCTGCAAGAGTTCAGGAAAAACAAGCCAGATTCCAAGCTGACGAAGTTGAAAAGCTTATTGGTAACTTGGAAGAGTTGGCCAATGGAAAACTTGAAATCTATACAAGTGTTGCAGAGTCAGACAATGACACCCATGAAATTGGTCAAAACTTCAATAATATTTACACAAGTTTATCTGCTATGACAGAGTCCATTAGATCATATATCAATGAAGCATCCGAAGTATTGGCTCAAATGTCTAGGAAAAACTTAGACACTGGAATCACAAGAGAGTACAAAGGTGATTTCATTGAAATGAAAGATTCTATCAATGAAATTGTGTTGTCATTTAATCAAATGCTCAATGAAATGAACCAGTCTGCGATGCAAGTGGCCGGTGGAGCAACGCAGGTTTCACAGTCTGCTCAAGAATTATCTCAAGGCTCAACAGAGCAAGCGAGTTCAATTGACGAGATCACAGCATCGATGACACGTGTTGCAGAACAAACGAGAACGAATGCTGAGAATGCAAATAAAGCAAATTCATTGTCTACTGACGTTGAAACCAATGCACGAAGAGGCAATGAGCAGATGAAAGAAATGCTGACAGCAATGGGTGAAATCAATGATTCATCATCTAATATTGCAAATATTATTAAAGTTATCGATGAAATCGCATTCCAAACAAACATACTTGCTCTCAATGCCGCTGTTGAAGCAGCTAGAGCTGGAGAACACGGAAAAGGATTTGCAGTGGTTGCAGAAGAGGTTAGAAACTTGGCTGCAAGAAGCGCCAATGCAGCAAAGGAAACCACGGGTCTAATAGAAGATTCAATAAACAAGGTGCAATCAGGAACAGAAATTGCAAAAAATACATCTGGAGCGCTGGATAGTATTGTGACTGGTATTGCAGCAGCGACAAACTTAGTTAGTGAAATTGCAAATGCGTCTAATGACCAAGCGGCAGCAATCACACAGATTGATGAAGGCATTAATCAGGTTTCGATTGTGACTCAAGGTAACGCAGCAACATCTGAAGAGAGTGCAGCGGCCAGCGAAGAGATGGCTGCACAAGCAGAAGCATTACAGGAAGTGATTGGTAGCTTTGAGTTAAGAGCTCAAAGTAGAAATGTAGGTTATGACACGAGTACACAGAAACCTTCCAGAAAGCCAAGAAAACCTGCAAGTCAAAGTGATGTTGGAGTTATGAACATTCATTTGGATGATGAGGATTTTGGTAAGTATTAAATAAGCAGGAGAGAGCAGGCCTTGATTGACTTAGGACCTGCTTTCTTTAACTCTTAATTGTGAAATTAAAGATTAAGATTCATAAATATTGGTCTATATAGGCGTTTTGGCTTTTGATATCGGGGCGGATGGGTAATATATAGCATAAGGTAAATGGATAGCAAAACTTGGTAGAAGGGGGATATCAAATGAATTTCAATCGATTTAAGTTTAAAACGAAAATAATTTTACTGGTGACAATGATTTTTATCTTATTTGCAGGTTTTGTTGGTGCATGGTTGGTTCCAAATATTAACAATATAATACTGGACCGCACCGTTGCGAAACTCGAAAATCTTGTTCAAGTCCCGATGACTGTACTTGATAAATATAAAACAATGGCTGATTCAGGTGAGATTACACTTGACGAGGCAAAAGTACGTGCAGCGGATGAAATACGTGGTTATCGATTTGGTGAAGGGGATTACTTCTTTATCAATGACTACGATGGAACTTCGATTATGCATCCAATCAAGCCAGAGCTTCAAGGTCAAGATATGATGGGTGTTGAAGACTCCAATGGCGTGAGACTGTTCTCTGAAATGATTCGTGTAGCACAGACTGAAGGTCGAGGTACTGTTGGGTATTTGTGGCCGAAACCCGGGAGTGACGTTGATGTCGAAAAGTTATCATTTGTAATTGGATTTGATGATTGGAACTGGCTCGTTGGTACAGGTGTTTACATAGATGATGTTCGAGCAATTCAGGCTGTCATGCTACGCAATATTTTAATTGGTACGGGTGCATTATTATTGGTTAGTATTATATTGTCCCTATTTATGGCAATGTCAATTTCAAAACCAATTGAAAAATTAAATGAAGTGGCACATAGATTAGCAGAAGGCAATCTAGATGTAGAATTAGACACCAGTGGGAAAGATGAAGTGGCTGATTTGTCGAGGTCGTTTGAATTCATTATTGATAAGATTGAAAATGTGATATCATCTGCTGAGGATATGGATGGAGTGATCACAGGTGGCGACTTAAGGGCACGAGCAGATGAAAGTGACTTCGAAGGCGGTTGGCTAAAACTTATTCAAGGCCTTAATAGCATTGCTGAAACCCTTGAAGGTCATATTCGAAAGGTGCCTGCTGTTATAATGGCACTTGATACAGATTTTAATGTACTTTATTTAAATGATGCAGGTCGAAATGTTGTAGGTATGCAAAATGAAGTTGATCTTCGAAAACACAAGTGTTATGAACTATTTAAAACAGGAGACTGTCAAACAGATCAGTGTGCATGTGGACAAGCGATGAAGAGCGGTCGTGCAGCTTCAAGTGAAACGGTGGCTTCTCCAAATGGCATGCGATTAGACATCCAGTACGAGGGTGTTCCGCTACTTAATAAAAAAGGTGAAATTATCGGTGCATTTGAACTTGTGATGGATCAAACAGCCATTAAAGAAGCTGCCAGGGCACAAGACGCTCGCGCAGAGGAACAAGCAGCGGAAGCTAAAATTAAAGAAAAACAAGCGCATTTCCAGTCAAATGAAGTTCGTAAGCTTATATCTAGCCTTGATGCACTGGCTCAAGGTCAACTGCGTATAGATGTTGAGGTTTCTGCACAAGATGAAGACACCAAAGAAATTGGTCAAGACTTTAGTCAAATTTATGGAAGTCTTGAAACAATGGTTACAGCCATTCGTTCATACATCAATGAAACATCAGACATTCTCGACAACTTAGCTGATCGAAATTTAGATGTGGGTATTTCAAGAGAGTATCTTGGAGATTTTGCACAAATGAAGAAATCAATTAATATTTTCACAGATGCACTTAATGGGATCTTCTCAGAAATCGGCTCAGCCAGCCAGGAAATTGCAGCTGGTTCAAATGAAGTTTCTGGAATTGCGCAGTCTCTATCTTCAGGTTCAACTGAGCAAGCGAGCTCTATTGAAGAAATTACTGCATCTATGCACGAAGTTTCAGATCAAACCAAACTGAATGCAGACAGAGCTCAGCAGGCTGAAGGTCTTGCAAGTAACGTAAGAGCACAAGCTGAGAGCGGACAGAAGCAAATGAACGAAATGCTTGGTGCTATGGACGAAATTAATAGGTCATCAAGCGAGATTTCAAATATAATAAAAGTTATTGATGAAATTGCTTTCCAAACGAATATCCTTGCACTGAATGCGGCAGTCGAAGCAGCTCGCGCAGGTGAACATGGTAAAGGATTTGCAGTGGTTGCTGAAGAGGTTAGAAATCTAGCAGCGAGAAGTGCGAATGCTGCCAATGAAACAACGCAGATGATTGAGGGCTCCATTAAGAAAGTGCAAGATGGGGCGTCGATTGCTGATCAAACTGCAGAAGCTTTAAAAGAAATTACTACAGGCGTTGAAGAGGTTAATGGCATTGTTAAAGACATCACACTGGCCTCTGCTGGACAGGCTCAAGCGATCAACCAGATTAATGAAGGCATAAGTCAAGTGTCTGATGTAACTCAACTGAATGCTGAGACTGCTCAAAAAGGCGCTGCGGCCAGCGAAGAAATGGCGGCCCAAGCTGATATGCTTCAAGAAACCGTTGCAAGCTTTAAGCTGCGAGAGAAGCAACGTCGTCAAGTTGGTGACGTGAGCTACGAAACGATTTCGATAGAGCGTGATGCTTAATAACTGTTAAAAAAGTAAAGAACGCCCCATTCACATTTATATATGTGTATGGGGCGTTTAAATGACCAAAAATTGAAATCATCGCAATGGACATTTTACACGACTCCCGGAAATTTAGCTAGTCGAAATAATTGATTTAAGCTATCATAAAAGAGAATGAGTACAATTTGAATTTTCGAAATGAAGGGAAGAAAATTATGAGTCATTATAAATGCACAATCTGTGGCTATACCTATAAACCTGAACGTGGCGATAAAATGGGTGACATCGAACCAGGGACATCATTCGACGATTTACCTGAAGACTGGGTATGTCCAATGTGCCGTCAACCTAAAATGGTATTTGAAGAAGTGAAATCATAAATTGAGGTGAACGCATTGTCGAAGTATTGTAAGGAAATGCAGAGAATAACAGACACACTCAGTGGAATCGTTAAGGCGATTAACAGTGTCATAAAAGTAGATGTCACTATTATTGATAGTGATTTTAATAGATTGGCAGCTACGGGAGAGTATCTTGGTGACGTGGGTTGTAAGGTCGATGCCAGCTCTGTATTCTCTTATGCGATTAACTTAGGACAAGCATTCATTATTGAGAACCCAAGGGAGCATGAGGCGTGTGTTAAGTGCAACCAGAAAAAAGGCTGCCAAGAATTTGCACAAGTTTGTTGTCCTATAGAGGTAGGAGACGAAATTGTGGGTGTAATCGGCCTTATTGCTTTTAACACAGAAATGAGAAAGGCCATACTCTCAAATCGAGAAAATTTATTGGAATTTTTAAAGAGGATGGCTGAACTGATTGCCGTTAAGGTTGTAGAGGAATCGCAAAGAGAAACCCTTGAGATGCAATCAAAAGAGTTGGAAGTTCTTTTAGATTCTATGGAAAATGCTGTATTTAGCCTGGATAGTGATTTCACAGTTCGACATGCAAATGCAAAAGCTAGAGATCTCCTGCATTTGGAGAGTGGTACGAAAGTTCAGCATATACTCAACTTTTTGTCAGAAACCGAGCTGAGTCAGCTGTTTAATGAAAAACAATCAATCCAGGGTCAAATGCAAATACAAAATGGTGATAAAAGCATGAGACTGTTGTATCAGTCTCAACCGGTGATCTGTGATGAGCAGATTTGTGAAGTTGTCCTCACCTGTACGAATATACAAACCTTATTACACACATTCCATGATGTGGTGGGTTATGGATCGATTATAGGTTTTTCAGATATAATTGGTCACAACAAGGATTTTTTGAGCACCATTGAGTTTGCACGAAGGGCTGCAATGAGCGTTTCAACAGTTCTTATTCAAGGCGAAAGTGGTACTGGAAAAGAACTGTTTGCAAGGTCAATGCACTTTGAAAGCAAAAGGTCTGCTGAGCCGTTTATTGCAGTTAACTGTGCGGCAATTCCCGATAATCTTCTTGAGAGTGAGCTTTTCGGATATGAAGAGGGTGCATTTACAGGAGCTCTTAAGGGTGGAAAAATCGGTAAATTCGAGATGGCAAGTAAGGGCACTATTTTCTTAGATGAAATTGGAGATATGCCAATTCACTTGCAAGTGAAATTGCTTCGAGTTTTGCAGGAAAATATGGTTGAAAGAATCGGTGGTCGTGCGCCAGTACCTATTGATGTACGTATTGTTGCCGCGACAAATAAAGATCTTGAGAGTCTTGTCAAAGAGGGTGCATTTAGAGAAGACCTTTTCTACAGGTTAAATGTGATTCCGATTCGAATTCCACCACTTCGAGAGCGAAAGGATGATTTGGAATTTTTAACAGAGGTTTTTATAAAAAAGAGCAGTAAAATGCTTGAGAAAACCATTGTGAGAGCAGATAAGGAAGTTATGAAAGCGTTTGAAGTTTATAATTGGCCTGGAAACGTGCGTGAACTGCAAAACACAGTTGAGTTTGCTGTTAATATGTGTGAGTCTGGTGTGATCACTTGTGAAGATTTACCTGCACGTTTTAGAGAATTAGACCCTCGTAACTCACGTTATGATCAGAAGGTAATTCCAATTAAAGATCTTGAAAAAGAGGCTATCAGGTACGCTCTGGATCATTTTGGAAGAGATAAAGATGGAATCAATAAAGTTGTAAAGTCGCTAGGACTCAGTCGAGCGACGCTTTATAGGAAAATTAAACTCTACGAGCTGGAGTTATAAATTGATACCAAGTTGTGATAAAAACAAAAGCAGTCTCAAAATGAGAATATTCTCATTTTGAGACTGCTTTTGTTTTTGATTATATACACGCTACAAAGCTTGGAATATCTCTCGATTTGTAGTTTATATGTTAAGCGTCAAGTCTCATATTGAGATTGGAATGCTCTGAAATCCAGTAAAAACTATTGGCACGCTTATTGCAATTAATAATACCAGAAGCACTTCGGGAGGATGAATATTATGAATGAAATGAAAAATATGATGATTGCAATTTTAAATAAAGAAGTAAGACCAGCAATGGGATGTACTGAACCTGTGGCGGTTGTACTTGCAGCTGCTAAAGCCAGATCAATTCTGAACACGGATTATGTGGATGTGGTAGACGTGAAAGTGTCGCCAAACTTTTACAAGAATGGCCTAGCTGTGGGTATTCCTCAGACGGATCAGGTTGGGTTAGATATGGCTTCTGCAATCGGTGCAGCAGGTGGAGATGCAAAGCTAGGTCTAGAAATATTATCAAGTGTTGATGCTGATGTGGTTGAACGTGCTAAGGAATATTTAAGCCAAGGCCTTATACGTGTTTCAATTGCCGATACTGAAGAAAAAGTATTGGTGGATGTCACTGTTAAAGCTGGAAATCAAGAAGTTCAAGCGGTCATTCGTGGCAATCATGATCTATTTGTTTACCTAAGAAATGGCGATGATGTTACTTTAGAAATTGAAAAATCTGAGGGTAAGATAGAGAGTCCATTTGATCCATTCTTCGAGCTAAGTATTAAAGAGATGATTACGGAGATTGAAGGCATTCAGTCAGAATCACTGATGTTCCTAAAAGAAGGTGTTTCGATGAACCTTGAAGTGGCTGAAGCGGGTCTTGGAAGTTCTCTTGGTATGGGTGTCGGTTTCGCGGTGAAACGTCAAATTGAAGATGGGGTTATGGACAATAATCTGGCACATAAAGCAATGATGTTGACTGCAGCAGCATCGGATGCAAGAATGTCTGGTATCACAAAACCGGTAATGAGTTCAAATGGTAGTGGTAACAATGGATTAACAGCTATTTTACCAATAGCTGCATATTCTCAAATTCATGAGATAGATGATGATAAACTAGTTCACGCCTTGGCGATTAGTCACTTGTTGAACTGTTATATGAAAAACTTTATTGGACGTCTATCTGCTATTTGTAGTTGTGCTGTTTCAGCAGCCACAGGCTCAGGTGCAGCAATCACTTGGCTTGAAGGTGGTTCTCTAAAAGAAATTGAAGATACGGTTCAGAATATGATCGGAAACTTATCTGGTCTTATCTGTGATGGTGCAAAAGACAGTTGTGCTTTGAAACTTGCAACAGCAGCGAACACAGGGGTTCAAATGTCAAATATGGCTCGCTATGGTGTTGTTGTTCCACCTAGAAATGGCATTGTATCAGATCGCGTTGAAGAGAGCATTAGAAATCTGGGACGTATAGCTTCAGAGGGTATGAGTATTACTGACAACGTGATTTTGAACGTTATGAAGGATATGGCAGATAAGAATATTGCAGGTCAAAACATATAAAATACTGATTTAACATTTATATAAAGTAAAGTAGCCCTTGAGCGATGGATGTACAGTCAGATGCTCAAGGGCTTTTATACATATTGTGCATGATTATGCAAGTCTTGTGATTCAAAAATAAATGGAAAACGTTTCTTATATTATATTTGTGCGAATATTGCAATTTCAGGCCTTTAGACGTTTGACAACTTCCGCTTCCCGTCGTATATTAGTGTTTAACCCGGATTATTCATACAAATCAACAAAAATCTGCTACGCCCTTTGGTTTACAAGTATTCACATTAATCATTAACGTACCCACCGGGTACGTCAACGCTTAAAGTAAACACTTGTAATTCCAAATGACTTGCATCTGTATTGCTGTTTGCATGAATAATCTGGGTTTATAGTGAGGAGGCTGACATGAAGAAAATATTCATTGTGGATACAGATCAAAAAACAATATACTCGCTTCAAAATCTGTTTCGAAGCAAAGGATATCA
>Ga0070725_10001632_pt1 | contig 12338 bp, 9 predicted proteins | sample tdDd002_FD_69781 | JGI IMG/M metagenome (GOLD analysis project Ga0070725, IMG submission 69781) | Marine sediment microbial communities from the Atlantic coast under amendment with organic carbon and nitrate - tdDd00.2 | ecosystem: Environmental > Aquatic > Marine > Coastal > Sediment | place... | reverse complement strand
ATGATTATTTTTGAAATTTTCAATCAATTTAAAGGAAAAAGTGTTCCTTTGCCGAATAGTAAAAAATACGCATTGTTAGATTAATGATTCGGCAGAAAGGTAGGGAACACACGTATGAATGTAACCGATGTCAGAATTCGAAAGCTTCGAGATGAGGGTAAAATGAAAGCCGTGGTTTCCGTGACGTTTGATGACGCATTTGTTGTTCATGACATTAAAATCATTGAAGGACAGAACGGTCTTTTCGTAGCAATGCCAAGCCGCAAAATTGGCGAGGCAGATTACCGCGACATTGCACATCCTATAAATCAGGAAATGCGCAATATATTGACGGAAGTCATTTTCGAAGAGTACGAAAAAGCGAAGCACTTATCAGATTCGGAGACAGAAGAACATGAAGTACATGAAGCACATGAAGAACACGTAGAACAGTCCTAAGAAAATTAGGATAAAATGAAATATACAGGCGGTAAAGCTAAACGACATTTGTTGTTTAGCTTTTATTTTTGCGCAAATATATGCTGAATAATAAACATATATTTAGAGTTCAAACCGCTTGTATTGGCTTTGAGTTCAAACGATAATCTCAATTCGTAACATTTCCCAAAAAAGGCTCGTAATCTTTTCAGAATGATGTATAATGAGTAAGGCTTGAACAGATGAAATGGTAAGAAAACTATTTTTTGTTCGGATGTAGACCTTTCGCACGAATTGAATCAGCATGATATAATGCGCTTAGAATTCGAGATAATATGGGAGGAAAAATACAATGAGTCAATTGATGTCGATAATATTAGCTGCAGGTGCAGGAACGCGCATGAAATCCAAATTACCTAAAGTTCTTCATAAGGTATGTGGTCAAACTTTGGTAGACCATGTGGTGGACGCAGTTGAAGAAATTGGATGCAATCATATAGTGGCGGTTACAGGTCATGGTCGTGAAGGTGTTGAAGCACAACTCGAAAAACGAGGTGTGAAGTTTGCTCTTCAGGCTGAACAGCTGGGGACGGGTCACGCAGTTCAAGTGGCAGCAGACCAAATAAAGGATGATGAAATCGTCCTGATTTTATGTGGTGACACACCACTTCTTGAACCAGCTTCATTAAAAGGTCTTGTAGACTGTATGCAAGGCGGCGGATTCAGTGGTGCACTTCTTACAACACATGTTGAAGATCCCACAGGATATGGTCGTATTTTAAGAAATGATGAAAATGAAGTTGTTGGTATTGTTGAACATAAAGATGCAACAGACGAGCAACGTGAAATTAAGGAAATCAACCCAGCGGTATATTGCTTTAAAGGAGATCTTCTTAAAAAAGCATTGGGTGAAATAAATAATGATAATGTGCAGGGCGAGTATTATTTAACAGATGTGATTGGCATCATCCGCAGTTATGGTCACGCTATAGGTGGTTATGCGGTTGAAGACCCTTCTCAAATGCTGGGTGTCAATTCTCGCGTACAGCTTCATGAAGCAGAGCAAATCATGCAGGCACGTATTTTGAATCGACATATGCTGGGTGGCGTAACAATCATCAATGCCCATAATGTTTATATAGAAAAGAAAGTCAAGATCGGGCGTGACACAATTGTCTACCCGGGATCATTCTTAACGGGAAGCACTGAAATTGGTGAAGATTGTTTGATTGGCCCAGACGCTCGTATTGAGAACACTGTTATTGCAAATGGTGTAGAAGTGCGCACATCTACACTTCTTGAAAGTTCAGTAGACTCAGAAACAAAGGTTGGGCCATATGCTTATCTACGACCAAACAGTAAAGTAGGCAAGCATGTTAAAATTGGTGATTTTGTAGAGGTTAAAAACTCAACGATTGGAGACCATTCAAAGGTTTCTCATCTGGCATATATAGGTGATGGTGATGTCGGTTCGGATGTCAATATTGGCTGCGGTGTTGTCTTTGTGAATTACGATGGTAAAAACAAAAACAGAACCACAGTTAAAGACGGCGCATTTGTAGGGTGTAATGTGAATCTTATTGCACCGGTGACAGTGGGCGAACAGGCATATGTGGCAGCGGGTTCAACGGTGACAGAAAATGTCGAGCAAAAATCCTTAGCGGTAGCCAGAGCACGTCAGGTGAATAAAATTGGTTGGGTAGAAAAAAAGAATATATTAAAGTAAGAGGCTTATCGCCCCTTAAAGTGGTCGTTTCAGTTATTTCGGGAGGTCAAAATGCATAGCAAGGGTAAAGCAATTAAAATCTTCGCGGGCAATTCAAACCAAGAACTCGCTAAATCAATTTGTGCTGAGTTGGGTGTGCCGCTTGGTGATGCAGAAGTTACCAATTTCAGTGACGGAGAAATTGCTGTCAACATCAAGGAAACAGTTCGTGGTTGTGATGTTTATGTTGTTCAATCGACATCTCGTCCAATGGTAAACCGTTACCTGATGGAACTACTGATTATGATTGATGCACTAAAACGTGCGTCTGCAGGTCGTATTACAGCTGTAATTCCTTACTACGGATATGCACGTCAGGATCGTAAAGCAAAAGCTCGTGATCCAATCAGTGCGAAGCTTGTTGCAGATCTAATTACAGCGGCAGGTGCAGATCGTATGCTGACTATGGATTTACATGCGGCTCAAATTCAGGGATACTTTAACATTCCTGTGGATCATCTAGTGGGTGGCCCAATCCTATCGGAATACTTTATTTCAAAGCAACTTGAAGATATTACTGTTGTATCGCCAGATCTTGGTAGTGTAACACGTTCAAGAAACTTCGCAGATCGTATTGATGCGCCAATCGCTATCATTGATAAGCGTCGTCAAAAAGCCAATGAATCAGAAGTTATGAATGTTATTGGTGAAATTGAAGGACGTACGTGTATCCTAATCGATGATATGATTGATACTGCAGGTACAATTTGCAACGCAGCTTCAGCTCTAAAAGAGAGAGGCGCAAAAGAAGTGTTCGCATGTTGTACACATGGTGTATTATCTGGTCCAGCTCTTGATAGAATCAAGAACTCTGAAATTAAAGAGTTGATCGTTCTTGATACGATTTATCTAGATGAGAACTTTGTCATTCCAAACCTGAAGCAGCTGTCTGTTGCACCTATTTTTGCGGAGTCGATTCGTCGTATCTTCCACAATGATTCAGTGAGCAAGCTGTTTGACTAAAATTTAAATATATAAATAAGAGTGTTGTTTATAGAATGAAGTTTCTATAAACAACACTCTTTTTTTATTTTTTTGACTTTACAGGGCTATATGGGACAAATTGGGTAAATTAAATCCATGTGAGATTTAAAGCGTCAAGCTTGAAAGGGCTTTCTGACTTTGGTATAATGAGCGCCGCGAACACATAATCGCATAAGAATGAGGTGAGGGCATGTACGTTATTGTAGGTCTTGGAAATCCAGGAAAGAAATATGAAGGAACACGTCACAATGTAGGATTTGAAGTGCTTGACTATTTAAGTGTTAAGTTGGATATTCCGGTGAATAAAATTAAACATAAAGCACTTATAGGTGAGGGTCGATTGGGGCAAGAAAAAGTTGTTCTTGTAAAACCTCAGACTTATATGAATTTAAGTGGTGAATCAGTTATGCAAGTGCTATCGTACTATGATGTTCCCCTTGATAATCTGATTGTTGCTTATGATGACATCGATACAGATGCAGGCAAAATTAGAATTAGGAAAAAAGGCAGTGCCGGCACACACAATGGTATGCGTAATATTATTTTTCTTTCGAAAGATGATAACTTCCCAAGAGTACGTGTTGGGATTGGTCGACCTCAAAATGGTCACGATCTTGCAAACTATGTGATTGGCAGGTTTTCAAAAGAAGAATCAAAGATGATGGTTCCGGTTATAAAAAACGCAGGAGATGCCATTGAAGCTCTTATAAAAGACGGTGTTGACCTGGCCATGAATCGATACAACGGTTAGTCAGGAGAAGTCCAATGATAAATGCACTGTTTAAACCAATGGAAAATGCAAAAGCAACTGAAGCCCTGGTCCGAAGTCTGGATGAGGGCTATCAGACGATTTCGGTCACGGGTGTCTGGGGTACGTTAAGCGCACAGGTTATCGCTTATACAAACATGAAGGTGGACTCTGGAAGTCTTGTTATAACAAATGCGCAGACAGAGGCTAAAGCTCTTGTTGATGATTTGAACGCTTTCGGTTGTCCGGCGGCATTCTTTCCTCCGCGTGAGATGGTATTTTTTGATATGTATGCGCATTCGAATCAGATTGTACATGATAGAATTCGTGTTATTGAACGGTTATTATCGGGTGAAAAACTTGTTGTGGTTACAACGTCGGAAGCGCTTCTTATGCGTCTGCCATCAAAAAAACACTGGCTTAGGAACAGACTTGAATTTGAATTGGGTGAATCCTATGATTTGAAATCAGCGCTTCACACCATGGTTAATATGGGTTATGAAAGTGTGGATATGGTTGAATCAAAAGGCCATTTCAGCTTGCGTGGAGGTATTCTAGATATCTATGCACCAAGTATGGATGATCCTGTTCGTATAGAGTTCTTCGATGATGAAGTTGATTCAATCAGAGCTTTTGATCCATCTACACAGCTTTCAAAAGATAAGGTAGAGTCTGTACAGGTGGGACCATGTAGAGAAGTCCTTTTAGATGATGAGATAAGAAAGCGATTTTCAGATAAACTTTCAAAACGAATTCCGCAGCTCAAAAATGAAGAATTACAAGGTAAGCTGCGTGAGCTCAAAGAACATGTGAACGAAGACTTGTACATTGACGGATTAGACCGTTATTTTAACTTGTTGTATGAAGACGATGCCACACTGATGGCGTTCTTATCTCCGCGGACACCTATATTTATTTCCGAACCAAGCAGAACTCATGAAAAAGCTGATCGGTATATCAGTGATTATAGAGAACGGTTTAAAAATTACTTTGAGCGTGGTGCGCTTCTTGCAGATCAAGTGAACAATATTTTTTCCTATGATCGCATATTAGGAGATTTTGAAAATCACCCTGTCATTTTAATGGATAATCTAACAAAAAGAATTGATGATTTCAGACTTGATCAAATTATACATTTTCAATCGGTTGAAGCACCGCTGTTCCATGGCAAACATGAAGCTATGGCTGACGAATTGCTGCAGTGGAGAAAACGTGACTATCATGTGGTTCTTGCAGTCGCGGACGATGAAAAAGCTGAAAGACTAAAAAAAGTACTCTCAGACTATAGTGTTCCAACAACTATAGTGAAAGACGTTGAAACAGCAGTACATTCTGGTGAAATTTTTATATGCCCAATTAACTTGAAGCATGGTTTTATACTTCGAGATATTCGTTATGCAGTTCTTACGGATAAAGAACTTTCGGGTGTTCATAGAAAAACAAGACGCAAACGTAAAAGTGGACAACTTATTAAGTCGTTCAACGAACTGTCCGTGGGAGACTTTATCGTACATGAAGGCCACGGTATCGGTAAATACGTTGGAATAGACCAACTTACTGTAGACAGTCAGAAAAAGGATTATATGAAGATCACATATTCTGGGGACGATGTACTTTACATCCCTGTTGAGAATATGGATCTGATTCAAAAATATATTGGTAATGAAATCACGAACACAAAGTTAAGCAAACTTGGTGGTGCGGAGTGGAAGCGGGCAAAAGCGAAGGCGCAAAAATCAGTTGAAGATATGACTGATGAACTTTTAAAGCTTTATGCATCGCGTCATGGACGTGTGGGATATGCTTACGGTAAAGACACCGAATGGCAAAAGCAATTTGAAGACATGTTCCCATACCAGGAAACGCCAGATCAACTGAAATGTATTGCTGAAATTAAATCAGATATGGAAAAACCATCACCAATGGAAAGACTTCTATGCGGTGATGTTGGATATGGTAAAACCGAAGTGGCCATTCGCGGTGTGTTCAAGGCCGTGATGGATTCAAAACAGGTGGCATTCCTGGTGCCAACGACAATCCTGGCACAGCAGCACTATGATCGATTGAAAGCTAGGTTTTCAAAGTTTCCCGTCAAAGTGGAAATGCTCAGTCGATTTAGAACAGCAAAACAGCAAGAAAAAATCATTGAAGACCTTAGAACGGGTGTCCTCGACGTTGTTGTTGGTACACACCGTGTGTTATCAAGTGACGTTCAATATAAAGATTTAGGACTGCTTGTTATTGATGAGGAACAACGGTTTGGCGTAAAACATAAAGAGAAAATTAAACAGTTCAAAGAAAGTGTTGATGTTCTGAGTCTTACAGCAACTCCGATTCCTAGAACGCTTCATATGTCTATGATTGGAATAAGAGACATGAGTCTTATTGAAGATCCGCCTGAGGATCGTTACCCTGTACAGACTTATGTAACAGATTATGATGAGAACTTGGTTGCTGAAGCCATTGAAAGAGAAATTGACCGTGGGGGTCAAGTTTTCTTTGTGCATAACCGTGTGAATGATATTGACCAAGTAACGGCAAGACTGCAGAAGCTTGTTCCAGATGCGAAAATACAATTTGCCCATGGCCAAATGGGTGAAGTGAAACTTGAAAAGCTAATGATGAGTTTCTTAAATCATGAATTTGATGTTCTGGTATGCACAACTATTATTGAGACAGGTCTTGATATTTCAAACGTTAACACGATTGTTATAAACAATGCTGATAAAATGGGCCTTTCCCAGTTGTATCAGCTAAGAGGACGAGTGGGCCGAAGCAACCGTATTGCGTATGCCTATTTAACATATGCACGGGATAAGGTCCTTACGGAAGTTGCTGAGAAGCGTCTAAAAGCTGTAAAAGAATTTACGGAACTTGGTTCTGGGTTTAAGATTGCCATGCGAGATCTTGAAATACGTGGGACGGGCAATATACTGGGTGCGTCACAAAGCGGGCACATGGCAACCGTTGGTTATGAGATGTTTGTAAAAATGCTTGAAGAAAAAGTACGTGACATCAAGGGTGAAAAAGTGGAAGCGCCTATTGAAACAACGGTGGAGTACAATATCAGTGCTTTTATTCCAGACACTTATGTCACAAATCCGCAGCATAAACTCGAACTTTATAAAAGAATATCTGCAATACGAGATAAAGAAGATGCATTTTCAATCGAAGAAGAAATTGAAGATCGATATGGCACTCTGCAAACCGTAGTGTACAATCTGATTCGAATTTCTTATTTGAAAGCACTGGGTATGACGGCTCGTATCAACCTTATAAAAGAAGAACCTGGAGCGGTGCGTTTTGAGCTTGCAACAGTAAAATCTTTAAAGCCTGAAACAATTGCACTTGTCACACAAAAGTACGGCCGACGTATATTGTTTAATGCAGGCTCACAGCCGTATTTCCAGTACCGGTACCTCAAAAAAGTTATGTCGAGAGAGCAAAAACTGATTGAAATCATCACCCTCATGGAGGATATTGTTGGTTTTCAGAATGGTCAATATGAGATATAATAAGGTTTAGAGCGATTTTTATGCGAGTGATTAATCCAGAAATAGACGAAGGAGTGAATGACAAATGGGCTTAAGAAAAAATGTTGCGATAGCACTCATGATGATGATGCTGGTCGCAAGTCTTCTGACGGGTTGCCAGCCTAAAGCAGGAGAGGACTCAGCAGGTCAAAATGCAGAATCATCCGCAATTATAATTGCTAAAGTGAATGATGAGGTTGTTACAAAAGAATCCTATGATAATAACTTTGCTCTAATGGAAAATGCATACAACAGTATGTTTGGTGAAAATATCTGGACGCAGGAAATTGGTGGTCGTCCAGTGAAAGAAATCGTACAGGAAGAACTTCTTGAGAACATGATCCGTGAAAAATTAGTGATCGAATACGTTTTAGCAAGCGGTTATGAAGCGCCGGAAGCAGAAATGCAAGAAGCGTATGACAACTTCCTTGAGGTTCTTGAAACAGATGAAGAAACGAAAGCCTTCTATGATGAGAAGAACTTTGAAGATTCATTTATTAGAAGTCAAATTGAGTCTCAGTTTTATGCAGAAGAGTTTACGAATATGATTAAAGCAGAGATTGAAAAAGATGAAGATGTTTTAGTTGCTCTTTACGAGACAGAAAAAGTACTTGTAAGTGCAAGTCACATTCTGGTGAATGATGATGCAATATTAGCTATTGTGCAGGAGAAGCTTAATGCTGGTGGAGATTTTGCAGAACTTGCTACAGAATACTCGCAAGATCCTGGCAGTGCTTCTAACGGCGGTAGCTTAGGTTACTTCCCCAGAGGTAAAATGGTGCCTGAATTTGAAGAGGTAGCATTTGGTCTTGAAGTTGGCGGTATAAGTGAACCTGTTCAATCTCAGTTTGGATTCCACATTATTAAAGTGGATGATGTTCAAACAATTCGTGATTTAGAAGCCACAGGTGCATCAGAGGAAGAAATTGCATTACATAAAAAGTCCATTGTCGAATCACTCTCGCAAACAGCCTACACAGATAAAATCCAAGAGCTTATGGATGCTGCTACGGTTGAACGATTTCTTGAAAATATAAAAGAAGATTAGTAATCAAATAAGGAGTCACATCAAGTCATTGCGACTTAGTGTGACTCTTTTTAATTTTGCAGTTTTGTCAGTTCTTGACCATTCTGTTATTTGGCCTGTAATCCACCTTGTAATCAGGTGTCTCTTTCCCCTCACATGGGGTTCTGATATAATGAGTGTGTTTTAGAAATCATGGATGAGGATTCAATCTTAGGAGGCAACAATGACAAAAAAGTCAGGGCAATCTTTTATTAAAGGCGCGGCGATTCTGGGAGTTGCGGCGATCATTATAAAGGTCATGGGTGCATTTTTCAGGATTCCGCTTGCGAATCTCATTGGCGACGAGGGAATGAGCTATTATCAGACCGCGTATCCAATGTACAATTGGTTGATTGTAATATCAACAGCGGGTTTCCCGGCGGCTATTGCAAAAATTATTGCAGAGCGTAACGCTGTCGGAGATCATTACGGTGCACATAAAGTTTTTAAGACCATACTTAAATTAATGTCAGCAGTTGGTCTTGTAGGCATGCTTGTTATGATGCTTGGAGCAGACTGGGTCACATCTTATGTGAAGAATGCAGGAGGGTATTATTCTTTCTTAGCTCTAGGACCGGCAATTCTATTTGTAGCAATGATGTCAGCATTTAGAGGTTATTTCCAAGGACTTCAAGATATGAAGCCTTATGCGTTTTCTCAAATAGTTGAGCAGTTTTTCAGAGTGGGACTGGGTCTTGGCCTTGCATTTACATTCTACAAATACGGACTTGAGTTTGCATCAGCGGGTGCAACGTTTGGTGCAACGTCGGGCGCCTTCTTTGGTTTCTTAATTATTGGTGGATATTACATTCACGTGAAAAGAAAAGGTGGACTTGGAGATATTGATGTTCGTCTGCCGAATCAACCTGAAGAATCAGAACGAGAAATTATTGCAAAAGTCATGAAAATAGCGATTCCGATCACGATTGGTGCATCGGTTATTCCTATTATGACGATGCTCGATTTATTCATCGTTATGCGTCGTCTGCACGACATTGGCATAGTCGACCAAGCCAATGATTTATATGGTCAGTTAACGGGGTATGCGCAGACGTTGGTGAATTTACCGCAGACAATTACAGCAGCTGTTCAAATTAGTCTTGTACCAGCGATTGCTGCACTTTCTGCACAACAAGCTAAAAAAGAAATGAATCATACGATAGAAACGGGTTTAAGACTGGGTCTGATTATAGGTCTACCTTGCTCGCTTGGTCTTATTACATTAGCAGAACCCATCATGAAGCTTCTGTATCCAATGCAGATTGAAATTGCATCAAGTACAGGTGCTATACTTGGTATTCTCGGATGGGGCGTACTATTCCTATCGATGTATCAAGTGACGACGGGGATTCTACAAGGCCTTGGGAAGCAAAACTTGCCTGCGCGCAATCTCTTTATGGGTGCTGTGTTAAAAGGCATTCTCAGCTACGTTCTAGTGGGGATACCTGCACTGAATATTCTTGGTGCTGCAATAGCAACGGTAAGTGCGTTTGCACTCGCAAGCACATTGAACTTCTTAAGTCTTATTCAGGCGACTGGATTTAAGCCAAATTGGTCCAAGATATTCTTTAAACCAGCCATAGACGGTGCTGTTATGGTTATTGCTGTTAAAATCACGTATTACTTTGCAAATATGATAGCACTAACGAAATTTAATCCATTGAGTGCGGGTCGACTAGCGACCGTTGCAGCAGTGTGTGTGGGTGGAATGACATTTGTGCTTATGCTGTTCGTAACAAAAACACTCACTGATGAAGATCTTGAAATGATGCCAGGTGGAAGCAAACTTAAAAAACTGGCGAATAAATTGAGTCTAAGAAAGGCGGTATAGCCATGAATCATACACTTAAAATTGTGGGCCTTGGTCCAGGCGGAATGAATTACTTGACGTTAGAAGCACTTGAAGCATTGGAAACGGCTGAGGTTGTTTACCTAAGAACCGAGAAACATCCTGTTATTGATAAGTTAAGAGAACGAGGTATTAAGTTTGAATCATATGATTCGTTTTATGAGAAATATGAGAGTTTTGATGAAGTCTATTTAAATGTTGCCAGAGACGTAGCTGCGAAAGCTGATGAAAAATCGGTTGTTTATGCGGTGCCGGGAAATCCTTTTGTCGCTGAGAAAACGGTTGAGCACCTTCAAAATATAGCTGGAGAGCGTGGTGTGGAGATTGAGTTCGTTCATGGAGCGAGCTTTATTGATGCAATTGTCACGAGTCTTAAAAGAGATCCTGTTCATGGCCTTAAAATCATGGACGCACTTCAAATAGAGGTACAAACGCCAGATGTCACAATGGATAATATGATTATTCAGGTTTATGACAGAATGACAGCTTCGAGAGTGAAAATAGCTCTAGGCAAGTTTTATGAAGATGATCAGGAAATCATTGTCGTACGTGGTGCTGGAATTCCTGGAGAAGAACGTATAGAAACGATGATGCTTTATGAACTTGATCAGCGTGAGGGGATTCATGATCATTTAACATCACTTTATATCCCTAAAATCGAAATGGATGGAACAAGGAAGCGCTTCTTTGATGACTTGACGGGCATTATGGAGATCCTTCGTTCGCCAGATGGTTGTCCTTGGGACCGTGAGCAGACGCATGAGAGTCTAAAACCATATTTGATAGAAGAAGCGTACGAAGTTCTTGATGCAATCGACAGAGGGGATTTATACGAGTTAGAAGAGGAGCTGGGGGATTTGCTCCTTCAGGTGGTATTCCATTCGACTATAGCTGAAGAACATGGATACTTTACAATAAATGATGTAACGACTGGTATTTGTGAAAAACTTCTCCGTAGACACCCACATGTTTTTGGTGACGTTCACGTTGATGGTTCTGATGATGTTCTGACAAACTGGGAAGCTATTAAAAAAGAAGAAAAGAATGAGGACATGCATGTCCAGTCCATGGAAAGAATTCCGACGGGACTTCCTGCACTCATGCGAGCTTTTAAAATTCAAAAGAAAGCAGCCGATGTTGGTTTCGATTGGGATCATGTTAAAGATGCCATTGCAAAAATTCATGAAGAGTTGGATGAATTCCTAGAGATTTACGAATCTGGAAACCAGGAAAGAATAGAAGATGAATTGGGTGATTTATTCTTTGCTGTGGTCAATGTTTGTCGTTTTCTTAAGGTAAGACCAGAGGTTGCTCTCAGCCATACGAATGAAAAGTTCCTTCGGCGATTTAGATTTATTGAGGAGAAATCACTGGAAAAAGGTAAAAATTTGAACAATATGACCCTCGATGAGATGGAAAACCTATGGAACATGGCAAAAAAACTGGATTTATAGCAAAAAATATTGAAAAAAGTATTGAAAAATGAGGGAATTTCAAGATAAGATGTAAATAGCCAATGTGAGCTAGAATTTCAACTGATCGAGGAGGTTTTACTGTGAATAAGGCGGAACTGGTAACAAGTATGGCAGAAAAATCGGGTCTAACTAAAAAAGACGCGGAAATGGCTCTGAATGCTTTTATGAAATCTGTTGAAGAAGCACTCGTAGCTGGTGATAAGGTACAGCTCGTAGGATTCGGTACTTTCGATGTTCGTGAAAGAAAAGAAAGAAAAGGCCGTAACCCTAGAAATCCTGAGCAAGTAATCGATATCCCAGCGTCAAAAGCACCTGTTTTCAAAGCGGGTAAAGCGCTGAAAGAACTAGTTAACAAGTAAGACAAAGTTAAAAAGCAGCTAAGCTGCTTTTTTCTTTATCCAGGAAACCTGGATAATATCTTCAAAATATTCATCAAATACCATATATAGAAATCATTGGTTAAGAAACACTATATACGGTATTCGATGAATAGAAGTAAGT
>Ga0070725_10001631_pt1 | contig 12343 bp, 11 predicted proteins | sample tdDd002_FD_69781 | JGI IMG/M metagenome (GOLD analysis project Ga0070725, IMG submission 69781) | Marine sediment microbial communities from the Atlantic coast under amendment with organic carbon and nitrate - tdDd00.2 | ecosystem: Environmental > Aquatic > Marine > Coastal > Sediment | place... | reverse complement strand
CTAATGTCTGGATCCTAAAAACGGCTCTTTTCTTGATGTTCGTTCTGCTGGCTGCTGCTGCAATCTCTCAATTCATCAAATCTTTGGCGGCTTACCTCGGGATCACCCGAAATGGAAAAACCACCGACCCATTCGGAGTTAACTGATCATGGAATGGATAGCGCCCTACCTGCCTGCACTGATGTTTGCGTCGCTCGCGGTACTCCTATTTACAGGCTTCCCAGTCGCCTTTGTGCTTGGCGGCATCGGCATGGGATTTGGTTTCCTGGCGTATTTCGTCGACCCATGGCTATTTGACCTGCCGCAGTTTGGAACGCTGCCATCGCGGATCTACGGATCCATTGCCGAAAGCCTTATTTTAACCGCCGTTCCCATGTTCATCTTCATGGGGGTTATGTTGGAAAAATCAGGCGTGGCGCGGGATCTTTTGAACTGTCTTCAGGTTCTGCTGCGCCGTGTCCCCGGAGGGCTTGCCCTGTCCGTTACCCTGATGGGCACAATCCTTGCCGCAACGACGGGGATTATCGGCGCATCGGTTGTGATGATGAGCCTGCTTGCTCTGCCGATCATGTTACAACGTGGGTACTCTCCTCAGTTGGCGACAGGTACGATCGCGTCTTCTGGGACACTTGGAATTCTTATTCCGCCCTCGATCATGCTGGTCATCATGGGGGATCTTCTGTCGCGCTCGGTTGGGAACCTCTTTGTCGCCGCGATCATCCCCGGCTTCATGCTGGCCGGTCTGTATGTCGCTTACATCATTGTGATTTCGATATTGCGCCCAAGCATTGCGCCGAAACTGCCTGCTGAACTTGGACCCAAGTCCACAGGCCAATACTGGCTGATGTTATTCAGGTCGTTTCTACCGCCAGTGTTCCTGATTGCCTGTGTTTTGGGTTCAATTCTTGGTGGCATCGCGACGCCAACAGAGGCCGCTGGTGTAGGTGCGATGGGGGCGCTCATCCTTGCATTTATCAACCTTGTGCTGTTGCCTGCAATCGGGGTCCCAGAGTTTCATTTTGACGGCGAAGCTGCCGCAAGCATCGATGATCACCCAACAGGCAGGGGGGGCGTCGCGGACATAAAACACTTCGGTCGTGTTGTCTGGGATGTCATGATCTCAACGGGTCTGACCAATGGTATGGTCTTTGGGCTTTTTGTTGGCGCTACATTGTTCTCGTACATGTTCCGCGCCCTGGGGGGCGAGGCGCAGGTCGAGTCTTTCATCGCGCACCTGGGTTTTGGGCCTTGGGGCCAGTTGTTCATGATCATGGGAGTCGTGTTTTTACTCGGGTTCTTTCTCGACTGGATCGAGATTACTTTGATCGTGTTGCCGGTGTTTGCCCCAATCATCAATGGATTGGACTTCGGCGATCACGTGGCGTCGTCTGAAGTCGTCTATTGGTTCGCCATCCTATTGGCTGTCAATCTACAGACATCGTTCCTCACGCCGCCTTTCGGGTTTGCCTTGTTCTATATGAAAGCGGTCGCACCGCCTGAAATCAAAATCCAGCAAATATATCGTGGGATCATCCCATTTGTCGGACTTCAGATTCTGGCGTTGGTGTTGGTCATGATTTTCCCTGACATCGCACTTTGGCTGCCACGGATTCTGCTCAACTAGGGAAGGGTTAAATATGGCAGCCCTTGATCCGTAGTTTTCCAAGCTGCGCGAAACATCAGTGACATCTGCATACGAAACAGTGCCCCTACTACACAAAAACGCGAATTCGCGCAAAGTAGGGGCATTGTGCAGAACCCGACTAAAGATGTGGCACGTGCTCAAGATCGTGTTCGCGAACGGGTGGCAATTATATCGTCCCGCATAGCTGCGACCAGATCCTTGACTGACGCAAACCGTCTTTCCGGTCGCAAAAAGACCAAGAGAGATACTTCGATTTCCCGGTCGTAGATGTCCTCGTGGAAATCTAAAATATGTGTTTCGATACGTCTGTCAGCACCGTCAAAGGTTGGGCGGGTACCAAAAGACGTCACAGAAGCATAGGTTTTTGACATATCGCCCAGGATCACTGTTTCCGAAGCATAAACACCATTGTCGAGACCAACCGGAATGCCGCTGATTAAATTCGCGGTGGGGAACCCCAAGCCTCTGCCCCGCTTGTCGCCATGTGCCACAACGCCACGAATCCGGACCGGGAGTTCTAATTTAGTCATGTCTGTCTACCACGTCGGATTTTACGGAATGGCACGACTGCCGAATGCCCACACTGTATAGCTCTGAGAGTCTAATCGGCGTGACCTGCCCGCACAATTGTGCCTTTTGAGACGGCACCCAATCAAAGGGAAATCTCAGCCTGTCTTTGATGTGACAGGGGGTGCCCTGTCCAGTGAAGCGATTGAGCCAATTGTCCCACAAGAGGCATTCATGGTCAGCATAAGCTGAAGAGCCCTTTTCTGGGCCCTGAACACAGTCAGGGAGGACAAAATGACAAATTCTCAATTTTCACTAGAAGGCCGCATCGCCATGGTAACTGGTGGCGGACGGGGTATCGGGCTGGGCATTGCCACCAGCCTGGCCGAGGCCGGTGCTGATGTCGTGATCGCCGATTACACGAAAGAGCTGGCAGAAGCAGGCGCTGATGCGGTGTCGAAACTGGGGCGTCGCACTGCGGCGTTGCAAGTTGACGTCCGCAAACCGGAGAGTGTTACGGCAATGGTCGACGCCGTGGAAAAGCAATTCGGTCGGCTGGACATCGCAATGAACAATGCGGGCGTCGTCAGCTTGGGCGGAATCGAAGAACTGACCGTCGATCAGTGGGACGATTGCATTAACATCAACCTGCGCGGCGTTTTCCTGTGCACCCAGGCCGAAGTGGCCCTGATGCGCAAACAGAAATACGGCCGGATCATTAACACCGCCTCGATCGCTGGCAAGGTCGGTTTCCCCGCCCTGTCGCATTACAGTGCCACGAAATTCGGTGTCATCGGCTTTAGTAACGCCGTGGCCAAGGAAGTGGCCCAGGAAGGCATCACCGTGAACGCCCTGTGCCCCGGCATCGTCGGCACTGGCATGTGGCGCGGTGAAACCGGCCTATCCGGCAAATGGGCAGAACCCGGCGAAACCGAAGAGGAATCCTGGAAACGTCACCAGCAGATTTTCCTGCCGCAGGGCGTGGCGCAAACACCCGAGGACATGGGCCAGATGGTCGTGTATCTGGCCTGCGCACCCCATGTCACCGGCCAGGCGCTGGCCGTGGATGGCGGGTTTTCTCTGGGCTGATCATCAGGCCCCTGGTCGGCCCGGGACACTGTTCCCGGGCCTGACCTTCAGGTTTCCTCGCGCGCCTTCTGGATTTGGATTTTCCGGTAAAGCGTCGCGCGCGACATGCCCAGATACCGCGCCGTCAGGGAAACGTTGCCGCCGTTATAGCGCAGGGCTGCCTCGATTTTTGATGCTTCGGACTGGGACCGCGCGGTCAGGTCTTTACGTGCGATTTCCTCAACTATATCCTGTGGCAGTTGGTCCAGACGGACCAGTTTTCCATCGGATAGGGCAATCGCGTGACGCAGTGAATTGCGCAGTTCCCGCAGGTTGCCGGGCCAATGGTAATGCTGCAACACCAAGCGCACATCGTCGTCCAGTTCCAAATCTGGCTTTTCTTGCAGCTCACGCTCGATCCGAAACAGATCACGGACGGTCAGCTCTATATCCGGTGCGTTGCGCAATGGGGGAAGCGCAATTTGCCCGCCCTTCAATCGGTGCAGAAGATCGGGCCGCAGGCGGTTCTCTTTTACCAGTTCGCTGAGCTCCTGGGTGGAGATCACAATCATGCCGATCCCGTTCACAGCCGCCTGCCTGTCACTTTCCAGCAGGCCCAGTAACACTGATTGATGTGCTTCGCTCATTTCGTCGATCCGATCAATGATAAGACAGGATCGTTGACCTTGAAGACGGTTTTCGAACAAGGATGACAAATTGCTACGCGCTTCGAGTGCGGCACAATCAACAAAGACAATTTTCGTATCTTCACCAAAACAATGCCGCGCAACCGCCTTGGCAAAACTAGTTTTGCCTGCCCCCGTTTCGCCCGTTACGACGACAGGTAACCCCGAAGACAAGAGACGTTGCGCGCGATCCATTGCCTGGCTTAGCACCGGGTTGATACGCAAGTCCTCTTTAACCAGATCAACCGTCTTTAGGGCCCAAGGAGTTGCTGGAGACATCCGCGCACTGCCAGTCTGGAGAGCAGCCGACTGCCTGCGTGTTTCGGGCACGCTCAGCATCGCCCTAAGTGTCTTTCCTCCATGCTGGAGCATGATGGGCGTACCTGGGCGGATCTCGGATAAATCGGTATCCAATTCAAAAAGCTCAGTCGCCGAAGTGCCAATCAACTCATCTACCGGCTGTTTCAGCAGCCGTGCGACCTGGGATGTTCCCTCTAGGATCATGCCACTTTCGCTGATTGCGATCTGGCCCTCTTCGGCCATGTCGGAATTTTCTGCATTATCCAGAATGCGCAGCATCAGGTTACGACGGTGAAGTCGACCAAAGTGCCCGTTCTCAATGCGGCGGGCCGCACGTTCGACGATGCTTTGTACGACACGGTTCATCCGTATGTCTGCGCTACGAGCCGTCGTTACGTTAATAACGCATTCTATAGCTCCCTTCCGCCCAAAAACCGGCGCCGTGAGGCAGGTCAGGTCTTGAGTTGCGGCACCATAATGCTCGGTTCCGACGACAGAGACTGATTTCCCCACCCTCAAGCAGGTTCCGATACCATTGGTTCCCTGCCTGTCCTCAGTCCAAATCGAACCTGGAATAACACCTGATCCCGCCAACTCGCCCAAGTATTGATAATCGCAGCGGAACAGCAGCATTGCCCCTTGAGAGGACGCGAGCGACACCAGATACTCACTATCGACCAGCCGTTGGAACAGGCGCTCGATTTCGGGTTCAGCGATACGTAGAAAATCTTCGCGCTCCTCCAGGATCGGGCGCAATTCAGAATGTGACAGGACCTCAGCACGCGGAATACTGTCGGGAAGAAGATTATAGTCTGAAAGACATCTTTTCCAAGACTCGGACACGAGATCTGGCAGGTCAAGTGCGCCATTCAGCCCGCGAGATTTGCGAATATTGGCGATTTCTATTGCCAACGGATCATTCAATTCTGTGGCGGTTCCCGCCCTTGTGTCTGACATTATGCCCCTCCCAAGACAACTTCTATCAAGCGCCGATTTTACAGCGCTAGGCTATTTCCCGTCTGGCCAGCTTTGCTGCTCCTCCGTTAAGCCAGATAAGGGGGTCCTCCGGAGTCTCTGGGCATCTATGACCCAAACGGACACCGTCGATTTTCCCAATAAAAACCGTCTGATCGTCATGTGCATACGCTTGTTGAACATCGCAAAAGAAACATGTCGTAGCCCCTGCCAGATATGGTAGCCCATGCATCCCCTCCACCCATCGGTCGGAGGTGAAGCGAGAGGCACGCTTGTCGCTTCGGCAAAATCGATCCAATAGGTCGATGTCGTTTGTGGTGATCTGGTTCAGGCAAAAGTAACCACTGTCCCGGATCGCCGGAAAGGCCGAGGCATGGTTGTTGACTGCAACGATTATCGCGGGGCGATGAGTGGAGAACGGAACAGCGGTCGTAACAGCGAGGCCGTGAAAGCCTCCGGAATGATCGCGCGTTGTCAGAAGCGCAACATTGACCACCGTCCCCCTGAGCGCTTGTCTCAGGTTCTTTGAGAAATCGCATTCACCTTCTCGATAGAAATCGGGGTGCTTATTCATGTCATCTCCTCCCGTGCGCCTGTAAGATCGCAGTGCCCTCCGTCCAATTATAGCCACATGTTACCGCGTTGTAGCTATTGAACCTACGCTCCAGTCGGACACATCTTATCATAACAAGTGTCTCATCTGAGACACTTGTTATCTTGCATCCATATTTGCCGCCGTATGGTCCGACTGCTCTAAGGTGCCGGACAACTCAATAGGCCGCCAGGCCCGCAGCGTGGGCCAAAGCCTCTTTGCAGCGCGACACTGCCCGCTTTTGCCTTAGAATTTCAGTCACGGGCCGAGCAGCCACGCGATCTGTCAGAATCAGAGATTGCAGAGTTTTCGAGCGGCCAACCATACCGACCGTCTCGTCGGCTTCACAGCTTGTCATGCTGCCTGTCCTGTGCCCGACGGACGTGGTGACAAATCCGTCATGGAAACCCAAAACGACCCGTGTGATATTCTGTATCTGTTCGTCGCTCAGCGGTATATGGCCTTGCGCATTCGTAATTATGTGACGACCTTCTGGGATAGAAGGGACGACACCCTGTCATTGTTAAAACCAAATCGGACCAGTACGTCCTGACTGTGTGCACCGATGCCTGGCGGCGGAAGACGCACAGAACCTGGCGTCCGGTCCAGTTTCACGGCGATACCGGGTCCGCGATAGCCATCGACTTCCTGTACCATCTCTCTGGTCCGCGTATGATCAAGTTCGAGCACCTCTTCGACGGTCAGAACCGGCGCGCAGGGTACCCCCAGATCCATCAGATGCGTGAACAGGGCCATACCGTCCCGTTGTTCCAGCAGCGGACTCAGTGTGGCCCGCAGACTGTCGCGGTTCGTCACCCGGTCGCGGTTTGTGCGGTACAGCACGTCGGTGCCCAGCTCGGGCACACCCAGCTCGGCGCATAGCGTACGGAATTGCCGGTCATTTCCCACGGCCAGAAACAGCGGCACGGTGCTGGTCGGAAACAGGTCATAGGGGACGATATTCGGATGACCGTTGCCGGTCCGCAAGGCCCGCCCGCCATTCAGAACGTTCGAGGCATGAGGGTGCAACATTGCAATCGCGGTATCGTACAATGTCACCTCGACCATCTGGCCCAAACCGGACCTGTTGCGTTCCAGCAGCGCCATCAGAATACCCATGCAGCCATACATGCCGGTGCAGCTGTCAACGATGGGAATACCGATCCGACAGGCATCAATATCGGGCGGCCCGTTCACCGCCATCAGCCCCGAAATCGCCTGCACCGCAGCGTCATAGCCTGGAAGGCCCCCGAATTGCCCGGTTTCCCCGAACCCCGAAACACGGCAATGCACCAGATGTGGAAACCGCCGAGTGATTTCCGACAGATCCGAGACACCCCATTTCGCCCAAGTGCTGGCCTTGAAGTTTTCGATAAAAACATCGGCCTGTTCCAGCATCTCGAACAGCAGGTCAATGCCCTCTGGCTTGGATAGATCCAGTGCCAGATCTTTCTTATTGCGATTCAAACCCAGAAAATAGGGCGCAGTGCCATCGACAAATGGTGGGCCGTACCCACGCGTATCGTCGCCGGTGAACGCCTCGACCTTGATGACTTCTGCGCCATGATCGCCCAGCAATTGTCCGGCAAACGGACCCGCCAACACACGCGAGGCATCCAGAACTAATGTCCCGGTCAAAGACCCGTTCACGCTTTTGCTCACTTGCTTCTCCTCAGTTTAGCGCGGGCCAGGCCCCGATCGTCCGGGGGCCGGGCCTTACAGGTCGTTATGCGCGCGGCGCCAGTCCATCAGATCGGCGATGGTGATTTTCAACAGGCCATGCTGCGCGGCAAAATCGTCAAGCCGCTGACCACACATCATCGAGCCATCGGGGTTCACCAGTTCGCACAGCACACCCACAGGCTCATGCCCGGCTAGACGCACCAAGTCATAGGTCGCCTCGGTGTGGCCATCCCGCACCAGAACACCACCCTCGCCGGCGCGCAGGGGGAACACATGGCCGGGCCGTCTGATCGCGGACGGGTCCGGTGTGTTGGCAGACAACACTTGGAATGTCAGGGCGCGGTCGTTTGCAGAAACGCCCGTACTACAGCCATTCGCATCGCATGTGACGGTAAAGGCCGTCGCCTGAGGATCGTCGTTGCGCGCCACCATTGGCGGCAGATCCAAGGCATCCGCCTTTGCGCCGCTCATTGCTGCGCACAGGATACCGGTGGAATGATTAACCATAAAGGCCACCATATCCGGCGTAATCGTTGCGGCCGAAGCGATCAGGTCGCCTTCGTTTTCGCGCATGTCATCATCGACAGCGATAACCATCCCGCCAGAGGCGATGATGTCAATCGCCAGGGCGACCCGGCGCAAAGCCGCAGCGGACGGCGCGTCGGTGGATATCGAGGGGACAGCAACGCTGTCCCCTTTAATTTCCAGTTCTCGCAGAAACAACATCCCGCTCAGCCTGCGTTAATGACCGGCAGAACGTCTTCAGCCAGACGACGCATCGTCAGCCGCTCGCGTTCGCGGTTATGGCCAGAACCGTCCATCGCCGCCTTCAGCAAAGTGCCGAACGGACCCGAACGCTCACGCAGGCTCATGATCTTATCAATCACGGTCTTGGGCGAGCCATAGATCACCGAGGACTTAACGATCGATTCGACCGTGACCTCGTCATCTGACATTTCCGGATTCGGTTTGATCACCGCGGTATAGTCAGCGACTTTCAGCACTTCCCACAGGTAGTCGAAGTAGTAGAAATCCGACCCTTTGGGATCCAGCAGCCAGTCTTCTGCCTGGGCGTCGCTTTCGGCGATCAGGATGTTGCGAACAACCGACCAGTCTTTGCCGTCGGCCTTCTTGCCGATAGCTTCGCAACCTTCGACATACTTGTGCCAGTGGTTGATGATGGTGCTTTCGGGCGCAAAGTTGGCCGAGATCGGGCGCCAGCCCTGTTTCACCGCATGGGCGACCGAATTACCATCCGGCGACATCGACGACAGCGAGATCGGGGGATGCGGTTTGGTAAAGGGCTTGGACATATAGCCCACGCCGAGTTTGGGAATGATATTGTCGGTGATCTTGATATTCCAGTGTTTGCCCTTGATGTCATAGGGCGGGTCCTGCGACCAGATCTGCTTGATCATACCGATAGATTCAGCGAACTTTTCGGCGCGTTCAGTGCCGTCCAGAACGTCGAACAGTTCCATATCAGAGGCCAGACCGCCCGGCCCGATACCCATGTTGAAACGGCCCTCAGTCATGTGATCAAACTGCGCCGCCTGACCGGCAACCTGCGCCGGGTGGTGGTTTGGCAGACAAATCACACCCGTACCAAAGCGGATTTGCTTGGTCTGGGGGATCAGCGACGCCAGGAACATCATCGGCGCGGTGATTGGCTCGGTCGAGGCCGAATAATGTTCGCCGATCCAGGTTTCCTTGAAACCTAGCTGGTCAGCGTAAATGATTTTTTCCGTGTTCTCTGCCAACACATCAACAAGCGGCCGGTCAGCCGGGTGCAGGGGCATGTGGAAAAGTCCGAGATCCATTGAATCCTCCCAAGGTTCGTTAAGTGCCCATACGGGCGTTGGTTTCTGCTCAGGCACCTGCCCAAGTCAGTCGGTGAGTGGCGTCGCAACAGAAGCGCGCGCGCCGTTCAGCCACAGAATTGGCGCCGTGGCCTGATCCGTGCGGGGCAGGATGACATCCTCGACCGCGCCAAAGAAAACCGTGTGGGTGCCAAAATCATGGCGTTCGACCACACTGCAAATATGCGTTGACAGGGCGTCCTTCAGTGCAGGCACGCCCCCGACCGCATCGGTCCATTCACCCGGTACGAACCGCTGGTCGCGCATGTCGCTGCGGGAGAACCGCTCTAACAGGTCAAGGCGGTCTTCTCCCATCAGGTTCAGGGCGAACCGTCCGGTGCGCAGGATAACCGGATGGATCGAGGCCGTGTGATTAATGGCCACCATCATCGACGGGGGTTCCATCGAGAGCGATCCCGAACTGGTAACAGCCATGCCGTGCCAGCCGCCTGTTTCGTCACACGCGGTCACCAGAGAAATGCTGGCCGCACACAACCGCAAACTCGTTCGGAAGTCCTCGGTCAGTGAGGTCATGGTCAGGTCCTGTGCCGTCATCGGAACGGTTCTCCGCCGCTAAGTGAATGTAAGGAGCGCCCCGCAGATCGCAGCGAGGCACCCAAGCTTGCCCTGAGAATTGTCAATTCAACCCGAAATGCCCACTGGCCCAGTTGCGCTAAGCCGGAACGTCCGGCTTGTCTCAGAATTGACAGTTGCGACAATTGCCCCTGCGTCAGACATGTGAGCCTATCCAATGTTTTTTTCGCGTCGAACCACCCCTGGGAATAATTGCTGGGCGGGTAGCGTTCGGGCGCTGATCGAAAGGACCGGCGATGACCGATGCAACTTACCCTCGAATTGAAATCATCCTGAACGGCAAAAGGATCGGCCCCGAAGGCCGTTCCACGCGGGCGATCACCAACCCCGCCACAGAGGAAACACTGGCCGAAATGCCGATGATCACCGCCCAGGAACTGGACCAGGCGGTACAAACAGCGCAAACCGCCTTTGACTCCTGGCAGGGCGTGTCAGCCCTGGAGCGCAGCCGGATTCTGCGGCGCTTTGCCGACATTCTGCGCCGCGACGAATCCCAGATTGCGCGCAACATCACGCTGGACATGGGCAAACCCCTGGCCGAGGCCCTGGCCGAGGTGCGTTCGGCCGCCGATTATGTGGACTGGCACGCCGAGGAAGGCCGCCGCGTCTATGGCCGCATCATTCCCGCGCGGGTGACCGGGGTGCAGCAAATCATGGTCAAAGAACCTGTCGGGGTCTGTCTGGCAATCGCGCCGTGGAACTTTCCACTGAGCCAGTCGATCCGAAAGGTGGCCAATGCCCTGGCCTCGGGCTGTACGCTGCTGCTGAAAGGCGCATCTGAAACCCCCTCGGCGATCATGGCCATTGCCAACGCCCTGGAAGAGGCCGGCCTGCCCGCGGGGTGCCTGAACATCATCTGGGGGGACCCATCGCTGATTGCCAACACCTTGCTGGCGCATCCCGTGGTGAAAAAACTTAGCTTCACCGGCTCGGTTCCAGTTGGCAAACATCTGGCAGAGCTGGCCGGACGGTACATGAAACGTGTCACGATGGAATTGGGAGGCCATGCCCCCGTTCTGATTTACGATGATGTCGACCCCCAGGCCGTGGCCCGCGCGCTGACCGCCAATAAGCTGCGCAATTCCGGGCAGGTCTGTATCTCTCCGACGCGGTTCTATGTGCAGGATGGCGTCTATGACAGCTTCTTGCCCGCTTTGGTCGATGCGTTTGAAAAAGTGAAAGTTGGCAACGGGTTGGACCCAGCCACCAAAATGGGCCCGTTGGTCAATTCCGGCCGGGTGGATGCGATGGACGCGCTGGTCGCCGATGCCCGCGCAAACGGCGCCACCATTGCCACCGGTGGCGCGCGCATCGGCAATGTCGGACATTTCTACAGCCCGACCGTCGTTGCCACTGACGGCGACGACATCGCGCTGATGAATGACGAACCCTTTGGCCCGGTCGCGGTGGTGTCGCGATTCCGCGACAGTGACGAGGCCCTGCGCCGCGCAAATCGCCTGCCCTTTGGTCTGGCCTCTTATGTCTTTACCAATTCGCTGCAACGCGCCGATCAGGCGTCGGCCTCTTTGGCGGCAGGGATGGTGTCGATCAACCATTTCGGACTGGCCCTGCCCGAAACGCCATTTGGCGGGATTAACGACAGCGGCTATGGCAGCGAAGGCGGCATCGAAAGCTTCGAAGGCTACCTGAACACGAAATTCATCAGCCGCATGTCAAACCCGGTGGCCTGACCGATGACCGTACACTACCGTCTGGAAAACAAGGTGGCCGTGGTCACCTTTGACAACCCGCCGCTGAACGTGTTTGGCCGCGACATGAGGGCTGAATTGTTGGACGCGATCCAGCGTGCCGCACAGGACCGTCCGTCACGCCTGATTCTGACGGGGGCCGGGCGCGCCTTTGTCGCTGGTGCGGATGCGCGCGAATTTGACGGCAAACCGCTGCCGCCGCATTTGAACGACGTGCTGGCCCAACTGACCGACCTGCCGTTTCCGACCATCGCCGCCATCAACGGGACGGCCTTGGGGGGTGGCTTGGAAATCGCGCTGGCTTGCCGGTATCGCATCGCGGCGCCGGGGGCCACGCTGGGCCTGCCAGAGGTCACGCTGGGTATCGTCCCCGGGGCCGGCGGCACGCAAAGGTTGTCGCGCCTGATACCGATGGCCGCCGCGCTGGACATGATCGGCCGGGGGCGCAGCGTGTCGGCAGAAAAGGGGCTGGATATGGGGCTGGTCGACCAGATCGCCGCCGACCCCGTCGCCGCCGCCCACAGTGTGGGCAAACAGGTACTGCACCGTGCGCTGATACCGGATCAGCGTCCCGCACCGGACCTGGACACCCAGGCGGTTGACGATGCGCATGCCCAGGCCGACCGGCGGGCCGCGGGACAGATCGCACCGCATCTCGCAATTGATCTGGTCGCCGCAGCCGCGTCCGAAACACTGGAGCAGACCATGCTGCGCGAAAGGCGCAC
>Ga0070725_10001628_pt1 | contig 12363 bp, 8 predicted proteins | sample tdDd002_FD_69781 | JGI IMG/M metagenome (GOLD analysis project Ga0070725, IMG submission 69781) | Marine sediment microbial communities from the Atlantic coast under amendment with organic carbon and nitrate - tdDd00.2 | ecosystem: Environmental > Aquatic > Marine > Coastal > Sediment | place... | reverse complement strand
TCACGATTACGTTGAGTGATATTTCTGGTGCTGAAGAAGGCACGTATACAACAGCCACCGTAACGATTGCTGACAACGACAAAACATCTACAAAAGATGATGATGATGATGATGACGATGATAGCACAACATCCACAACGGATTCATCAACATCTGACACAACAACTCCGAAAGTGTCAGAAATCGTCAAGGCGCTTCAAGATGATAAAAAGACCGAAGAAGTGTCAAATTTGGGTCAAGCGTTAAAGGATCTTATTACTGATAAATTTGAGACGTTGGAAACAGAGGAAACCGAAATAATCTTTGAGAGCATGGAAGATAGCGTCGAGTTTATCACGAATGAAGAGCAGCTTGAAACGGCACTGACAGGCTATATCGAAACGATTGATCTTCTCAGCGATATGACTCAGGAAACAAGCAACGTTGTTTGGGTAAATAACAAGGTTATCGAAATGAACGAGGTTGTTGCAGAGGCTATTCAAAAGATCGAAGATGACGCGGTGATCGTCGAACTGACAAAGACCTTTGTTGAATCTATTGAAGAGGTTCAAGCTGATTCTCTTATCGTAAAAACAGTGCAAATGAAAGAGGCGGTTGAAACGCTTGCCCAAGGTGCACTCAACAAACTGAGCGAACTGGAAGTTGAAACCATTACTGAAAAGGTTGGGGAAGCGACGGCTGTTCAATTCGAGCAAGAAGGTCTGGATCAACTGATTCAAGACAAGGTTGAAAGCTTCAAGGAACTGACAGAAACATTCAGTGAGTTCTACGGAGATGAAAACGTCCGTGACTTTGAACTTCAAGTGACACTGGCAACGGAGCGTGTTGATGATCAGGTTCAGGTACAACTGGATACAGCAGTTCTCGATACACTTGATGAGGCTGGCGTAGATGCAGTCGGTGTACAAGTTGGCGGCTTGAAGCTTATGCTTGATCGAGAGATTTACACTTCCGAGGAAGTTATCACGAAACCTAAGGTTGTTGTAGATATGGACTTTGACGATAAAATCTTCACAGAAAAAGATGAAAAAGTAAACTTCAAAAAAGGTTATGTGACTGACATCAATGTAGTACTGGATGGAGAGAAGAAGGAAGTCCTTGAAAAGCCTGTTCGACTTAGCTTTGAGCTGGATGACTTCGAGTTCTGGGAAGCAGACGCTTCAGTAGCGCAACTGTCCGTATTCCGACTGAATGAAGAAACGGATGAGTGGGAACCTGTCGGTGGCGTTTATGATCCTGTGACGAATTCTCTATCAACGCGTAGAATTTCGCTCAGTCAGTACACTGTAATGCAGTCCAATAAGGCATTCAGTGATGTTGAAAATTCCTGGGCAAAGGATGAAATCAATGAGCTTCTTAATAAAGGTATCTTGGATGAAGACGTTGCATTTAATCCTGAGGAGACCATCACACGTGAAGAGTTCACAACATGGGTAGCAAGAGCTTATGGTGTAACGAACGACAACGCAACAGCACCATTTACAGATATCGATCCAGAGCATGAGCACTATACCGAGATTGCTTCCGCATATAGTTCTGGACTTGTTTCCGGTAGTGGAGGAGGATCTTTTAATCCTGAAGCGACCATCACGAAGGAGCAGATGTCTGCTATTCTCGCAAATGCTATGGTTGAGTATGATCAGAAGCAGATGAACGAAGGTCTGACTGGAACCTTAGCGTCAGCGACTGATGCAGACTTGGTTTCAGACTGGGCCGGGGATGATATGGCCATGCTGATGGAACTTGGTGTCATCGGTAAAGAAGCGGGTAATCTGAATCCGCAGCAAGAGATGACAAAAGAGGAAGCAGCTGCAATTCTGAAGAAGATTTACGGCTAATATCAAGGCGTGTAAATCGGTTTAAAGAGTACTATGGAGAGCTGTTCACAGATATGTGAGCAGCTCTTTTAATGTGTTTAACAAATGTTGTGTTTACGAAATGGTATTTCTTAACAAAACCCATCAAATGGATGGGAGTCTTATAGCTGAATGGGATATAAACACAATATACGTGTAAGAGTTAGTTTTAGCGGGAAATATAGTGGTGGATTCATCCATCGGTGGGGGGATGCAAGATGAAACGAAGACTACATAAACTTATTGCGATCTTAATGATTCTAGCATTGCTGCCACTCGGTACAGGTGTGTCCTTTTCTGAGGTGATTCCACAGACGCCAGAGTATAGTTCTCCAGATACGGCATTTTCTGAAACGGCTAATAAGTATTTGCTTGTTTATGACTATTATGACCCGGAGATGACGCAGCATACAGTCATGGGTCAGTTTGTTGATATTGGCGGAATTCCAATTGGTAGTGCGTTCACCATTTCAAATACGCCATCCATACAGCAAGATACAACACCCCAAGTAGAATTTAATAGCCAAACAGGGTATTTCTTCGTGGTTTGGTCTCAAGATATGGGGCCGTTTGCGCAAATATTCGCCTCAGAAATAGATCCAAATGGGAACTATGTGAACGGTCAAGCGCCAACGTTCCCAGTATTTCCTGGCGGGGGAGATTTTCAAAGAAATCCCCGTCTAGCCTATAGCAACACTGCCGATAAATTCTGCGTGGTTTGGGATTATAACACACCAGGTTCACCAAGTTTTATAAATGGCATTGCGAGCGTTCTGATAGATATCAGTCGTATTCCGATAGGTCTACCGATGAATTTGAGTCAGGAATCTCATTTTCCGGATGTTACATTTAACTCATCGAGTAACACTTTCGTTATAGCTTTTACAGGTGCAAGTGGGAATATCTTAATATCTGAGTATACAGTTTCGAATCAGGCTGTTGTTGAGAATCAGCCTATTGCCGGGCCAGTATTCTCTACTGATCAAGCACCGCGCATCGTACATAATGCATCGGTTGGAGACCAGTATGTTACTTGGATGGATCCAACAGCGTCTGTACTTATGGGAGCATACCGGACGACGCCGGGAGCTGCACAGGCACTTTCTGATGCAGGGACTGTGGAACAGAGCTTGGGAACTGCCTTGGCTGTGAATCCATCCGGGAATGGCCTTGTTGTATCTTGGATTTATGAGTTCATCGGTGATGGATCATTATATACGTTGTACAAGCGGAGTATATTCAATGACGGAACACTGGACGGCATACCACAAGTCATGAGCAGTGACGATGCTGCTAAGCAGGGTATAGCCATCGGAAATGATACGAACTCCAACACGCAACTGTTTACAGCAAGTTATACACAGTTCATGGGAGAATCGTCGATTCTGGCGATAAATCAAGCAGTTCCGCAGTCAGGTGCTCTTTCGTTCTCTACAGAAAGCACCAATGTGAATGAGGGGGAATCCACTCAGCTCACAATCAGTCGGACTGGTGGTTCATATGGTTCTGTTGAAATAGATGTAGCTACGGTCAGTGATACTGCCTCTGAGTCAGATTACGTCGGAACAACGGCCACCTTGGTCTTTAATGATGGCGTGACAACACAAACTATAGATCTGGAGACCACCGAGGATGTGGAACAGGAGAGTGACGAAGTCTTTATGGTAATGTTGACAAATCCAGTAGGTGGCGCGGTTTTAGGCACATATGATACACACTACATTACGATTGTCGATGATGAACCTGCGACGGACCTATCGTTTTCAGTGCCGGAGGTAACGGTTTTAGAAGGCGCATCAATTGACTTGAGCATAATCAGGTCTGGTGATACAACTGGCGAGGTTAGCGTCGATTATGCGACTGTTCATAATACAACGGATGCAAATGATTATGTGACGCAGTCAGGAACACTTACCTTTGCCGATGGTGTTGTAGAGCAAACGATTACGATTAACACTGTTCTCGATGAAGTTCAGGAAGATGAAGAATACTTTAGCGTCCAGTTGAGCAATCCAGTAGGTGCTCTGCTTGGCGTGAATGACTATATTGACATTACGCTCAATGATTATATGTATTATGAAAGACAATCAGGACTATACCATCCATATGTAGCTTATTCATCGATACGAGATGAGTACTTCATGGTTTATGAAGAATTTGATGCTCCAACAAGAGAAAGTGCAATAAGTGGACAATTTATAGATAAAAGTGGTTCGAAGGTCGGTGAAGCAATTACGATTGCGGCTCGTTCTGCCGACTGGCCTTGGACGCCGACTGTTGTCTATAATGCCATAGATGACGAGTTTTTAGTTGCTTGGACTGCTTTTGAAGGAAATGGCGAGGTCACACATGTCACAATACTTAACGGTGATGGAACAACTAAGGTCAGCGAATTTACCGTAGATTCGAATACGGATCAGTATCATTTCATAGTGAATGCAGTCTACAACAGGGCACTGAATAATTACTGTCTGGTGTGGGGCACACATGAATTTGAAACAGGACAGGAGATTATTCAAGGTGCGATACTGGATTCTCAAAGAACCCTGATACCGTTGAGCTTTAGTTTAACCGGAGAAGCCGTTTATCCTGATGTCACTTATAATCAGACTGACGGAACCTTTGATGTGGTGTTCGTATCAGGATCGTATGATGGAGCTATATTGAGTTCAGTATTTAGCGGGACAGGAGAGCCGGTCACAGTGAATGAACAAATTTCTGAGTTGGCACTTAAGCAGTATGGTCCCACAATCACACATAATCTATCTGCCGGTGATGACTATGTGACTTGGATAGATTCATCTGGAGTAGATGAGAAACTTCTTGGACAATTTCGAAATACATCGGGAATAGCGACTGAAATTGCGTTCTTATCAGGTGGGAGATTTGGATATGACGATCTATCAAATGTGCCACACGTATCGGATATGCTCTTGGTCTGGGCAGAACAAATACTAGGCGAAACAACCGCATACTCTGTGAAGGCACAAAGATTGGATTCCGATGGTCTGTTGACTGGTGAAACCCTGATCATTGAATCAGGTGATGCTTACATTGAAGGGGTCAATGTTGCGTATGATAATATCAGCGATGACTATATGATCGCTTATACTTATCAGCCAACGGTGGGGGATTCAACGATAGAAACCATCACATTGAGTCAAGTGGAGGATTCTCTTATTGACGATGTGATATCCTTTGTTTCATCAACATCAAGCGTGGCAGAGAACGGCACCGCCAGCATTCAGCTCATACGTACTGAAAATTTAACTGGTGAAGTAATTGTAAACTACTTAACAACCATTGGTACAGCAGGGGAAGTAGATTATACACCTGTATCTGGCAGTGCAATACTTGCAGATGGCGTAGATACAATAACCATTGATATTGATATTACTGATGATGAAGAGTATGAAGGCAATGAAGAATTTACAGTTTCAATAACGTCTGTTGAAAATGGAATCCCCGGCACGATTGCTGATCATACGGTGACAATATTGGATAATGAGGAACAACCTCTCGATGAAATAGCATTTGCAGCTTCAACATCCAGCGTGGCAGAAGGTGGAACTGCTAGTATAGAACTGACTCGGACCGGATATCGAACCGGAGAAGTATCCGTGAGTTTCGAGACGGTGACAGGCACTGCTGGCGAATCGGATTACACACCTATATCTGGAACGGCCATTTTTGCTGACGGTGTGGACACGGCCATGATTGATGTAAACATACTTGGTGATACGGATTATGAAGGTAATGAAGTATTTACTATATCTTTATTAAGTGCAACTGGTGCGATAAAAGGCTCGATAACTGATCACGCTGTTACGATATTGGATGACGAAGAACCTGTTGTGATATTAGATGAGATATCCTTCACATCATCGTCTTCAAGTATAGAAGAAGGTGGAATTGCAACCATAGGGCTTACGCGAACAGGGAATTTGTCGGGAGCGGTTTCTGTAAGTTTTGAAATGATTATAGGAACAGCTGGAGAATCGGATTACACGCCTGTATCAGGAACAGCTATCTTCGCAGATGGTGGGGGTACGGCGATAATTGAGGTTGATACAGTTGATGATACATCCGTTGAAGGCGATGAAGAATTTACTGTTTTGCTGACGGGTGCAGAAGGCGCTGAACTCGGCACAACCTATGAGCACACAGTGACAATTATAGAAAATGATGAACCACCTTGTGTCATTGAGGTGAGTTTAACGGATATTGATGTTCTAGAAGGCGATACCGCTGTGGTGACTGTTCAGCGGACAGGAAGTGACCGTGAAGCTGTGTCTGTTGACTATACGACTGCAACGGATAGTGCAGATGAGACAGACTTCACTGCTGTTTCTGACACCTTAACATTTGCAATTGGAGAAATTGAAAAAATAATCGAGATTCAAACAGTCTCCGACACAGACTGGGAGGGTGATGAAATCTTTACGGTTACACTCAGCAACCCAGTGGGCAATGCAGTAATCTCAATAAATGATACAGCAACAATTACGATTATGAATGATGACGATCCACAATATGGAGTCTTTTCGGTGAGCGCATCTGAGGTACAGGCATCTGAATCAGATATGTTTATTTTGACTGTTCTCAGGTCAGGCGGCTCAGATGGAGAAGTGACTGTAGACTATGAGACTGTTCATTCAGGATATACTGCAGGTCCTTCTGATTTCACGACTGATGTGGGCACATTGGTGTTTGCACATGGTGTTACAAGTCAGACTGTCACGATTTACGTCACAGAAGATGAGGTCTATGAAGGGGATGAAACATTTGCCTTTGTTCTTGGAAATGCAACTGGTGGTGCAAGTATAAATCAAGAGCTCAATGAAACTGTGATTACTATAGTCGATGATGAAGTACCACAGTATGGGGAATTCTCGGTTTCAAATACTGAAGTTCTAGTCGAAGAGTCGGGTTATGCCACTGTAACTGTACTTCGATCAGGTGGAGCAGATGGTGAAGTGTCTGTAGATTATGCGACGATCTACACTGAGTATACGGCAGATGATTCAGATTTTACGCCTGTTACTGAAACGCTTACCTTTGCTGACGGTATAACCAGTCAGGAAATCTCTATTTCGATTACGGAAGATGATCTGGTTGAAGGTGACGAGCAATTTGCACTTGTGCTCAGCAATCCTCTCGGTGGTGCAAGTTTAAGTCAGGCATTCAATAGCGCTGTCGTTACCATTGTCGATGATGAAATACCTCAGTATGGTACGTTTTCAGTTGGAGCTTCTGAAGTTTCTGCAAGTGAGTCGGGCCATGCATCTGTGACTGTACTCAGAAATGGCGGATCTGATGGCGAGGTATCTGTAGATTATGAAACGGTGTATACCGAATATGCAGCAGACACATCAGATTTTACTCCAACGACAGGTTCGTTAATATTTGCAGATGGTGAAATTAGTAAAACAATTTTGATCCCTATCACGGAGGATGAATTGGTTGAAGGAGACGAGCAATTTGCAATGACCTTAAGCAATCCGGTTGGTGGCGCAACAATAAGCCAATTGAATTATGCACTGATCACCATTGTTGATGACGATGAACCGCCTGCGGGTATTGTGTATGTGCAAAATCCAGTAATAACAGTAACTGAGGGTCAAACCGCAACAGTTGAGCTAGAACGAAGTGGTGGTTCCTATGGTGAAATTGCAGTGGCATATATCACTCTGACGGGTACAGCAAGTCAATCGGATTTTACGGACACCTATGGTGTAATCAACTTTGCCGATGGTGAAACAAGTAAAACGATTGAAATACTGACGGTGGAGGATAGTGTTATAGAAAATACAGAGGAATTTATGTTTTACATCTCTGGAAGCTTTACTGGAACAGTTACAGAATCCTTGATTAATATCACAGACAATGATGTTCAGCAATCAAGCGATAAAGAAGATAAAGATGATAAAGAGCCATCAACACCAGATGAACCTTCACAATCAGAATCAGATGCATCTTCGAATCGAGACATAGAGAACCTGACAAAATCTATAACATTGAAGCTCGAAGAAGCTCCTGAGTCCATCTCAACGGATGTTGCAGAAGCGTATATGGACGTGATTGTACGTAATATTGAAGAGATTCAGGAAGAAGAGTATCTGACAGAGGCACTTACATCCTACGTGGATACCATGGAAGTTATTTCTGAAATGACAGGAGATACAGTGCAAAATGAATGGGTGGAAGCTCAAGTTATTGAAATAAGCGAAGTTGTAACGGCGGCGGTTCAAAAAATTGAGGATGACACAAGTCTAGTTGAAATCGCTGTTAATTTGATGGAAGAGCTTCAAAATGTAGAAACTGTCACTGAAATTGAAAAGACTGTTGAAGTGAAGAATACTGTCGAAGATCTTGCACAGAGTGTTTTCGATAAGATCGGGGAAGTGGATGTACAATCCACAGTTACGGTTGTTGAAGGCATCTCTGAGGTTGCATTTGAAACAGAAACACTGGAAGAAATCATTGCAGAAAAAGCTGCGAATTTTGAATCTCTGACTGACTCCTTCGATGAGTACTTTGGGGAAGACAACGTTCGCGAATTCCAGTTTGAAGTCACACTGGCCACTGAACGTGTGGGTGACCAGGTTCAAGTCCCTATCGATCAATCCATAATTGATACCTTGAATGAAGCGGGTGTAGATGCACTGAGCGTACAGGTCGGTGGTACAAAACTGACCATTGATCAAGAAGTCTATACGTCTGACGAAGTTGCTGAAGCGCCTCAAATGGTTGTCGATATGAACTTTGCGGATCAGGGATTTGTCGTAAAAGATGAGAGTGTGAATTTCAAAAAAGGCTATGTTACAGATGTACGTGTCTTCCTTGACGATAAGGAACAGAAAAAGCTTGAAAAACCTGTTCAGCTTTCTTTTGATCTGAATGAATTTGAGTTCTGGGAAGATGATCCAAGTCCTGCGACATTATCTGTTTTTAGACAAAATGAAGAAACGGGAGAATGGGAAGCTGTAGGTGGGGTTTATGATCCGGTGACCAACACTGTGTCCACACGTAGGATTTCACTCAGCCAGTACACGGTTATGCAGTCCAACAAGTCATTCAGCGATGTTGAGGACTCATGGGCGAAGGATGAAATCAACGAATTACTGAGCAAAGGGATTTTAGACGAGGAAGTGGCTTTTAATCCAGAAGAGACCATCACACGTGCAGAGTTCACGACTTGGGTGGCTAGAGCCTATGGTGTGACAGATGATGCCGCATCAGCGCCATTTACGGATATCCCTTCAGATCATGAAAACTATGCTGAAATTGCATCAGCTTACAACGCAGGCATTGTCTCAGGCAGTGGCGGTGGATCGTTCAACCCTGATGCAACAATGACTAAAGAACAAATGTCTGCAATTTTGGCGAATGCTATGACGCAGTATGACGAAAAAATGTTGAATCAAGATCTTGTCGGAACACTGGCTTCAGCGAGTGATGGAGATTTGATTTCTGATTGGGCTGGTGATGATATGGCCATGTTGATGGAATTAGGTGTGATTGGCACGGAAGAGGGGAATTTAAATCCTCAACAAGAATTATCAAAAGAAGAGGCAGCCGCAATTCTTAAAAAGATTTACGGTTAGATCGTATCATTGTATAAAAAAAGGTCTGATCACTTTATCTGTGATCGGACCTTTTTATGTGTGTGGTGATTGGATTTAAAACTTCCTCTGTTTTTTATACTCCAGATATGTATTGAGTGCAGGCAGGAAGTTCAAAATATTGCTGTTGGTACGTTCAATTTTAAAAGAAGGATCAAGTTCAGTGTATGCAATTGACTTTCGTCCACCATCTCTGCTCACTTTGACATGGGACATGATCGTTTCAAAAGGCAATAGGTAAAACTCATCACAGAATTTAAAATGAACAATGATAAATGCAAGACCACTCTGCTTTGATATATCCTCCATAAATTCAAGTTGGTGTTCATGGATATTGGAAAGTGGGAGACTTTTAAGATTGGTTTCTTTTGCATCAAAGGCCACACCAACGCCTTGGATGATCCCCATAAAGTCCACTGTAGATTTTTTTTCAAAGAATGCTTTGGTAATGATTCCTTGTCCATCTATGTCTATGACCTTAACAGGTGTTGCTATTTTATCAATTCGGGCCAGTCCTTGATTCCTATAATACTCTAGGGTTAAGTCTATAAGTTCTTCGAGATCGCTTCCACGAAGGCCTCGGCTACGCCATACTGTCAATGTTAGCACTCCTTTAGCTTGTATATAGCCTATAATATCATGAATGAGATGTTGTGAACATGTTGAAGAGTTAATAACAATTTCTGTGGATAAGTTGTGGATAGTGTTGATAACATGAACGTTAGTGTTCAGAATTGTTTGAATTTACCACTAAATTCAAGGGTTGAAGTACAAAAATAGGCGTATTATTTTTGAATAAAATAAATTAAAGTTCGATGATTTGTTGAAAAAATATAGTTATCAACAAATCCACGGATAATTTGTTAATAACTATATGCATGGGCTGAACTGTCTCGTGTTTGCTTGTGGATGAATGGTCTAAAAGTCACTGTTATTTATAAAAATAGGACCTTTATGTTTAGGACGTGCAAAGTTGGGCATATATATTGTGGTGATTAAAACTCTGGGAGTCGAGGTATACGAACGAATCGTAGCCTTCGACTTTTTTTGTTGATATCCTTGAAGCACTTCTTGGGAATATAATTAGTGAGACTGGAAATGGATAGTAAGATTGTATAGAATAGCAATAGGGTATAAAAAATATGAAGATCAAATTAGAAATTAACCTGTGACAATACTAGGAGGATGTAAAATGGATAAAAAGATTGTTGTTTATACGTCAAATACATGAGGCTACTGCCACATGGTAATGGATTACCTAAAAGAGAAAAATGTAACTTTTGAAGAAAAAAATGTTTCTACAGATCCTTCGGCACGTAAAGAACTAATGAGTGCTGGTTTTATGGGTGTCCCTGTAATTTATATTGATGATGAAGTGGTTCAGGGCTTTGATAAGACGAAATTGGATCTAATGTTAAAATAGATAACTCGAAATGTAATAAAGTAATTTAGAGGTGTGCTTGGCGTGATTAATATGCTGAGTGACATCTCTTTTTTAATGCATACAGTTAAAAAAGAGATGTTCACAGAAACTTTACTGTTTCTGGGTATGTTTATGGTTGACAAAAAATACATTTCAGATTATCCTAAATAAAAGAACCCCCTACCAGGAGGGGTGAAAGGAGAACTGAATATGAAAATTCGTATATTAGAAAAAGCTATGCCAGAGCTTAAAAATACTGTCGAAACAAAGAGATCTGAAGACTTATGCGTAAGAATATTTGTTAAATCCTATGGTTGAGGTGGTCCTGTGCTAGGTGTTGCTCTGGATGAACAACACGAGACTGATTATAAGGAAACACAAGAGGGTATACCTTTTATTGTCGATAAAGACTTAATTGAAATGTATAAGGGATTTGACATTGACTTTGCAACGAACTGGTTCTCAAAGGGCTTTGTGGTTCAGCCAAGCTCAGGACGAGTTTCTGGTTGCTAATGTTATCATCAGGAGGTTTTTATTATGAGTAAAAAAGTAGTTGTATATACGTCAAACACATGTGGTTACTGCCATATGGCTAAAGATTATTTGAATGAAAGCAATATTGAGTTTGAAGAGAAGAATGTTTCAACAGATGCTGCAGCGCGTAAAGAGCTCATGAGCGCAGGATATATGGGTGTTCCGGTAATTTACGTAGGTGATGAAGTAATTCAAGGCTTTGATAAATCAAAACTTGAAGAACTGCTCAAGTAATAAATGCTTGTTAACTAAGCGTATTATAAAAATAGCCTCCTACTTGTAGGGGGCTGTTTTATTGCACAAATTTGCGATAAATTATATCAAAATATAAAAAATCCGAAGATATGGTGATCCACATCTTCGGATTTTTATTTTCGATGTTTTATGTGATTGTGTTATTAAGCGTTAAGCTCAGCAAGAAGCTTTTCAACATCCATGCCGTGAACACCAGCTGCTTGCTCTAGTGTTTCACTTTGAGCTGATGGGCAACCTAGGCAACCCATGCCGTTTGCGATAAGAATATTTGCTGCTTCTGGTTTGTTTTTTAGAATTTCAGCGATAAACATGTCTTTAGTAATAATCATAATATTTTCCTCCTAGGGTAGAATGGTTCATTTATAGGTTGTTAGTCAATTTCAAAATGCTTACTCTATTTCTTGATAATCATATGATATTGAAGGCCGTTTTTCAACTCAAAAGAATATGTGTAATTTGAATTTGCAGTTTCTACAAATGCTTTAGAAAAAGCTTCTCTAAAATCATAGTAACGCTCAACGTTTGTGCCACCTTCATTCCAGAATGGTGCATGAACGCATCTGTCCTTTTGCCAAGCCAACTTCTCTGTTGAGTTTTCTGTAATAGCATTGACGCGGTCGCATGGCATGCCTTCCAGTAAGAAATTATCTAAACTTTTGAAGAGCATTTC
>Ga0070725_10001626_pt1 | contig 12379 bp, 4 predicted proteins | sample tdDd002_FD_69781 | JGI IMG/M metagenome (GOLD analysis project Ga0070725, IMG submission 69781) | Marine sediment microbial communities from the Atlantic coast under amendment with organic carbon and nitrate - tdDd00.2 | ecosystem: Environmental > Aquatic > Marine > Coastal > Sediment | place... | reverse complement strand
TACCATAGAATTAAATTCTACCGGAGTTGCTAAGGATGCACACTCAGGAAATTGGCACAGACAAGTTAGTTTACTTGCCATAGAAAGTATTGATAAATTCTCAGAACAAGCCAAACGAAAAATCAACTTTGGCGAATTTGCCGAAAATATTACTACCAAAGGTCTCTTACTACATCATACTGCTCCTCTTGATAAATTCACTCTTGGTGAAATGGAACTGGAGGTGACTCAAATAGGTAAGAAATGCCATGGCGACAATTGTAGTATTTTTAGAGAGGTTGGTAACTGTGTGATGCCTAAAGAAGGAATTTTCTGTAGAGTGATAAAAGAAGGAAAACTTAAAGCTGGAGATCGACTAGTCTATCAACCTCGAGTTATCAAAACCATGATCATTACATTGAGCGATAGAGCTAGCAGAGGTGAATATGCGGATAAAAGTGGTCCTTTGGCTGAAAAACTCTGCACAGATTTTCTGAAATCAAGAAATCGCCATTACACCATCGATAAGCATATCATACCTGATCAGGAAGAGAAATTATCCGAATTGCTTGAATTAGCAAAAAGTAAAAATTACGATATGGTGCTTACTACTGGCGGAACTGGTATTGGACCAAAAGATATTACTCCTGAAGTTGTGCAAAAGCATATCACAAAAGAAATTCCAGGAATTATGGAATTAATTCGTGTAAAATATGGCATGGAGAAAGCAAATGCATTGGTTAGTCGTGGAATTGCCGGTGTTATGAATAAAACATTAATTTATGCCATGCCAGGAAGTCCAAAAGCGGTAAACGAGTATTGTTCGGAAATTTTTAAAACGGTTGAACACTCCTTATACATGCTAAATGAACTCGATTTACATGGATAAGAAAAATTAACTTCTCTGACTTACAGACCCTTCTGAACAATTTGTAATTTATTGCAAAAAAATGTTTGGTGACAATTAAATTTCACCTTATATTTGCACCCGTTATCACAAGAGATATCAGAGTTACTAAAGCTCACAGACATATTGGAGAGATGGCAGAGTGGTCGAATGCGGTGGTCTTGAAAACCATTGTGCGGCAACGTACCGGGGGTTCGAATCCCTCTCTCTCCGCAATTTAAAGTTCATTTAGAACAAAAACCTATAAATCTAATGATTTATAGGTTTTTTTTGTTTTTAATATCATTTTAAATTCCATAAAGAAAAAGTTACATTCTTCCTATTTAGAAAAAGTAAGAATCTTTTAAAGCATAAAGACACATCCCCATACAAGCTTAAGCATATTTATTTAACTTTTGCATACACCCTATTGCTCGAATTTGAATTGAAATAGCTAATACTTAATTCACAAAACCATACCCACTCTTCTCTTCCTGAATTACTTTAGTATTTTACTTGGAGGATAACCAAATTGCTTTTTAAAACAGCGACTAAAATAAAGAGGATCATTAAATCCAACCAAATCTGACACCTCTGATACATTATATTTCTTTGACTTAAGAATACCAATAGATTTCTTTAATCGTATAGTTCTAATAAATTCATTTGGTGATAAATCAGTTAATTCCTTAATTTTCCTGTACAATTTAGATGAACTCATGCCAATTTCTTCACATAAAAACCCAACGCTTAAATCTGCATCTTGAATATTGAATTCAATAGTATTTGTAACTGTTTGCATAAACTCCTCATCAACCGGAGAATGAGTTAATAAATTGACATCTATATCCGAATCATCAGAAAATTTTTTCTTTAATAATTGTCGTGAATGAATAATATTTTCAATACGAGAGTGCAGTAATGAGGGGTCAAAAGGCTTTTCCATATAATCATCAGCACCTAGCTTATACCCTTTTATCTTATTTTCACTATCCGTTAAAGCAGTTAATAGAATTACAGGAATATGACTAATTTGTTCATTCTTTTTCAAGTTGGCACAAAAAGTAAAACCATCCATTATTGGCATCATAATGTCTGATATACAAACTACTGGCTTAACTTCATCACAAATTTTCAATCCCTCTTCACCATTTTCAGCTTCATACACTTTATAGTAATCCGACATATATTCTACCAAAAACTTACGAAGAGATTGATTATCCTCTACCACAAGAATCTTCTCCTTTAAATGTGTTGATTGTGTTTTTTTTATACTGTTAAAATCTTCACCCTTTTCAATAGCCCGATCTATCAATTGGTAGTCGAACAGTTCATCTTGTTTAAATTGATTTTTTGCAATTGGAATTTCGCAAATAAATACACTTCCCTCTCCCTTTTTGCTCTGTACTTTTAACCTTCCTTTGTGAATAATCACCAAAGATTGCACCAGTGACAATCCTATGCCAGAACCTGTATTATCCTCTAAAGCATTATCTATCTGATAAAAACGAGAGAATATTTTCTGTTGGCTCTCTTCTGCAATACCAACACCATTATCCTTAACATGCATGTACAAAATTCCATCCAATAAGACTGCTAATTTTAACTGAACATATCCTTTTTGCGGGGTAAATTTTAGCGCATTAGATAATAAATTATACAATATCGTATCATATTTATCACGATCTATCCATCCCTCAAGCTCTGAGCAATCACATTCCAATTCAAAACAAATATTTTTATCAGCAGCCATGTTTTTAAATGATTCAAAAACATTTTTACTTAAGGATAGTATATCTGTTTTAGATACTTTCAGCTTCAATTCTCCGGATTCCGCTTTTCTAAAATCCAAAATCTGATTTACTAAATACAATAATCTATTGGTGTTTTGTTGAATCAAATTAATTCTACTTTTCTGATAATCCGTTCCACATTCTTCTTGCATCAACTGTTTTGTAGGACCTAAAATTAAAGTAAGCGGTGTTCTTAATTCATGCGAAATATTGGTGAAAAATTTCAATTTTTCATTGTTTAATTTTTCGTCATTTTCTCGTTTTACCTTTTCCAAAATTAATTGATTTCGGAGGAACATCTGACGTTTCATTATTCGTCTTGTTGCATAAACAAGTAAAAGGAGTACAATAATATATAAAATTATAGCTTTATAGCTTAACCAAATTGGAGGTTCTATGACAATGCTATAGGATGAAACTTCACTCCAAATTCCATGACTATTAGCTGATTTTAGCAAGAGTTTGTATTTCCCATAAAACAGATTAGTGTATTGAATATTTCGTTCACCAGAGTTCACAAAAATCCAATCATTATCAAATCCCTCCAATTTATATTTAAACTGATTGAATCGCATATTAACATAAGATGGAGAAGAAAATACAAACGAAAAATTTCTATTCTCATAAGCAAGTCTAATCTCCTTACTTATATTAATATCCTCTTTCAGAATCACCTGTCCATTAATTTCCTGATTTACCGATATTTCTTTGTTTTGAATACGAATATCAGTAATGAATGGAGGTAAAGAGATAGAATCATTCTTTAAATCGTCGGGTGCAAAGCGAATGATTCCGTTTTTCCCACTCAAATAAATTAATGAATCATTATCCATATAAAAACCTCTATTACTATATATATCGAGTCGATTTCCATTATTTACGTGATAAATTTCAAGCTTTTGACTCGCAGTATTGAACCTGGCAACTCTATTATTATTGAAATTTAACCACAATTCACCTTTCGAATTAGACACAATATCTGTAATCCAATTTTTATTTAACTCCTTTGGAGTTTTTATGGGCATAAAATCGTCTGCAAGTGGATCGTAATAATCCAAACCTAAACGTGATGTAACCCAAAGTTTACCCTTAATATCTATTAAAATATCCTTAACACTATTATTTGATAATCCTGAATCTTTCTTTTTAGTACTTGCATATGTTTTTAACGAGCCTGTATTTTTATTGTATTTAACAACACCACTTTGTGTAGCAAACCAAATAATTCCATGTCTATTCGATTCAATACTATTAATCTCAAATCCTTCTAATAACCTATTTGTTGTTGGAATAATAGAATTAGATTTTGGATCGAACTCAATTGCACCTTGACCAAAAGAACCAACTAAAATGTTACCTGATGTTAATTTATTAAAAGCAAAAATTGGAACACTATTAAATCCAATATCAATAATTTGGGATCTATTAATTTGATAATTATACACTAACACTTTCCCATTCCATAAACCACAATAAAAAATTTTGCCATCGGTTGTAAAAATGCTCGAAATCTCATTCGTAGGAATATTAATTTGAAAAAAACGATCATTTTTTGAAAGAAATAATCCGTTATCATTGGTAGCTACAATTAGATTCTCATCATAAGTTTTTGCAAAACCACAAATTCTGGGCACTTGACTTTCTAATAAATCTGAAATTTTCTTTTTAATTTTAAATTGATTTCTAAATGGATCAAACTTATCCAATCCATTCTCTGTTCCAACCCATAATACACCGGATTTATCGAAAAACAATACAAATATTTGATTGTCTACCAATGATGTCTCGTCCGACAACTCACTATAGTACCAATTAAAATTACCTGTTGTTATATCCTCTATTTTACTACACTCCAATAATCCACCTAAAGTTCCAAGCCAATAATTTCCATTTGGACCTTTAGCAATACTCAAAAAATAAGGGAGTAAATCTCTTACCGAATTATCTTTTATAGGCAATAAATCAAACTTATCACTTTCTTTATTTAATTTATAAATTCCTCGTCTTGTTCCTGCAAACAAGTCTAACTTATCATCTTCGAAAAGAAAATACAAATAAGGATTTTTCTCACTAACGTTTGGCACTTCTATATCATAATAATGAACGTCAGACAACTTACCTTCTTTGGTTAGAACAATTTTACTAACACCTCTTTCTAAATAACTACCAATCCAAATGTTACCACTGCTATCTTCAATAATACTCTTAATGTATTTTACATTATCCAATTTAATTTTAACAAATTTATTTACAATAGGATCATAAAAACATAAGCCTTTGTTTTTTGTTCCTATCCAAATTCTGTTAAACTTATCAATATGAAGTGCCCTAATTTCAGAATCAGGAATACTTAATGGATTTCCTTCTTCTGGTAAAAATGTATGAAATTGATGTGTTTTCAAATTATATACACTCAAACCATTTCTAGTTCCTATCCATAATTGATTAGAATCTTTATCAAGTTCAAGTGCGGTTATATCATCATTATTTAATGTATTTTCGTTTGAAGCAGTACTTAAATACGATTTAAAATTATAACCATCAAAACGATTTAATCCTCCAAATGTTCCAAGCCACAAAAAACCAAATTCATCTTGTACGATATGACGAACAGAATTATGAGATAAGCCCATTTCATCATTATAATGTTCAAAACGAATCTCTTTTCCGTAACTAAATACAGAAAGGAATAAAACAATAATAACTGTGAATTGTCGAAGCATATGGTTATTTCATTATAATGAGGTTAAAATACCTTTTTCTAAATCAATGTGAAAATGATCAGCTGGAGCCCCATTCATAAAATAGTGAAATATTTGTGCAAATTCCTTAAAATCTAAGCTTAATTCCGCATTCATATTTTTAGTATATTCCATATTTAGAATACTTTCTATTATGCACTGATATTGTCTGATTCTATTTTTGCCAATATCTTTAAAAGCTAAACTATCTGCACTTCTCAACCTATAAAAATCAAATATTAAATCACCTCCTGTCCAATCTTCAAAATCTTTTTTTGTGAGTCCATATTTAGCCAACAATAGTTCTCCATGCGCAAATTTTAATAGATCTAATCCTGATGCTTTTAAAATGAAATTTTTAATATCTTCTGGCCAATCTTTCTTGAGAAATCTTAATCTAACCACCTCCTTTAGATGTTCATTGGTAAATTCAAGATAAGAATTAGCTGTCAGAATATTTTTATTCCAAATATTCTTAGTTCCAATGGATTTTAAATACTCATATTCTTTTTCGTACAATGGAAACAATTTATTAAATCCTGGAACAGAATCAATAACAATAGTTTCCACCTCCATTTGATTTCTATTTTTTACAGTTAATAGTTTATATGCAGGAATATATGCTGCCAACGACGGTGTTTGTATATTAATTAAGGTATTTCCCTTCACTGTTTTTCGAATTCCAGTATCGTTTATGTGCATGTGACCTCCAAAATGAATCTTCAATCCAGCATCTGCGAATATCTTTGCTACATTTTCTTCAGGCACTCTATGCAATTGCATTTTTCCTTCCCCCAATACATTTTTTATGTGACTTGATGCATCATCATAAAAATCTATCATAGGGTAATGACTAAAAGTAATTAAGGTTTTGTTTCTTTTTTCTGCTTCTTTTGTAATTTTTTTCACCCAATTTATTAAATGAGTTTTATGAGTTATAACATTATCAAATCCGTGGGTGCGTCCATTATAATTATTCGGATTCATCGGATCTGAATTCACTGATTTTTTAGGAATATAAACATTAGCATCAATGGCTAAAAACCAAATATCCTTTATTGGCTCTACCAAATAACTAACATCAGGAATTGATACTTGATAAGGAGGAACTTGATATTCTCTTTTTTCCAATGACGATTCATGAAGAGCTAGTTCAAATTTATAATTATCAATGTCATATTTGGAAAAGGGAGTTTCCCAATACAAATCAGATTTTTTAGGATAAAAACCAAAGTCACTTAATTGACCGATAATTTCTTTGTATCCCATTTTTCTAATATCTGAAGAAATTACGACGGGGTTTTCATCCTTATTTTTAACTTCATACATTCCTGTTTCACTCATAATTACTTGAGCTTTCCCACCTTTACCTAAAAAATCCTTTTTCCCTGCTTTTATGGTAAAAGGACGAACTGGATCATGATTTCCTGTGGTTGCTAAAAATTGTATGCCATATTTTTGATTGTAATCATCGAGAATTCGCTTTAGACCTCTCACATTAATTGGCTGACCATCATCACTAAAATCACCAGGTAATACAACATATTCAATTTTTCTTTCAGCAATATCATCTAATGCTGCTAAAAAAGCAAAATAGTTTTCATTGAAAATACGAGTTGAATGCAACTGAGCATTCATAGTTCTGATGTTGCAGTATTTACCTGTTTTAGGGTTAAGAACACCATTATATTCAGTATCAGACAATTCACCGTAGATATCCTGAAGATGTACATCGGCAAGAAATGCGATTTTTATGTTATAATTATTAGTACAAGTTGAAAAAATCAAACCCATCCAAATAATTACAATAATTTTTATTCTACTTATACCCCTCATGAATTTTTTCTTTATTTTTTTAAAGCGTTAAAGAGACAACCATAAAAATATTTTACGACCACCTCTTTAAAATGTTTACATCTATACTTAATTCTACATCTTTGATTCATCAGGAAAACTATAGGAATCTTTCCTTCCTCCCAAATCAATAAGTATTTGATCAATCATCACCCCAGGATCTACCATCCAAACCTTAAGTTTGTGTTTCCCTGCTTTATTAATTATTTGTTTTACAGATTTTAAAGCCGAATTCTTCAGCACATTTTGTTTCCACTCCTCACTTCTTCCTATTGTTTGAAAATCGATTATTACCGGTTCCGAATCGTCAATAGCAATGGCACAACGAACGCCTTTTCCCTTATGGAAAGCATGAGTTGGTACTGCTTGCACAATTACATCTGCCATACCAAAATTAAAAGTATAAAAATCATACTCTAAACACGGACTATTGAATAGAATTGAATCTTTTTGTATTTCGGATTTTGCAGTTAATGGCAAAGCAACGGCAACTTTTCCACTGTATCCCACACCATCATAAATACTCCAATAAGTTTTAGTTCCTTCTACTACTCTAGAGTAATTTTCAGCATTTATCGATACAAACCCTTTATCTTCAACAAAACCATTATAATTTTCCAGTTCCTCTAATTTTGGATTAAACACTGAAATACCAATTGTAATAGTTGTATCAACGGTTACGAACTTAATTTCTGAATTTACTTTATAACTTGGCGGAATTAATTGATAATCGTGTCCCAATGGAGCTTCTTTTTTATTTTCACCCTTCGGCACCTTATCCCAATCAACACTTATCCAAAGACGTTCTTCACGATTTTTATCATCTACACTTCCCTCTGATTTTGAAATCTTAATCCAATCAGCGGCAGGAATAGATTTCCAGGAAATTTCTCCTTCTCCTTTCAAAAAAACATCAATAAAATACTTACTATCTACATATGAATTAAAAACAGGTAAGACATCAGCGTAAGAGTTAATGATATCGTAATTCACTTCCATTTCGTAACTCTCTAATGCCAATCCAAGTTCAGCTTTGTTATTTATTAGCGAATTAGAAACACTTGGTTTAGAAAAAACCGGCAACTGTCGCGGAGACATACTCATTATATGGTTCCACTTGCCATTTCTCAATTCCTTATTAAAGTATTTTGTTTCGCTTTCGATTCGCTTATATGCAGCTAAAGATTGTTCTCCATACCAATCAGCACTACTTCTTCCCTGCTTAGCAACAAATTTATTTTTATACGCATTTAACCACTTGAAATTTAAGTATGCGGCTCCAACAACAGGATAATATACTAATTCGTAAAAAGCATCTTTTCTATGTTCGACCATTTGAGTTCTTAACACTTCTACCTTCTCCACAAGCGACTGGTAATCAGAAATACGTTTACTCAACTCATCACCATAATGAATTTGCGTTAGCTCAGTTTTTCCGGATTTAGTAACCGGTTCAACATGATTCCAAGCCATAAACTCAGGTCTTCTTTGAAATGCCAAACGATTGTTTTCATATAGTAAATCAGTAATTTCCGCTGCATGCTTGGATCCAAATTCTCTAGTAGCCCAATTTTGCATATGATTACGCACTCCTTTACTATCGCTAAACGAATCCATATTCCATGCCATATCTAAAAACAATTCTATGTTGTATTCATGTGGTTTAATATCACCGCAATTTAATATCCATAAATTACGTGAATTGAACTCATAAGCTTTAGACATTTCCTCCCACATTAACACAGGATTGGTTGAATTCAACCACAAATAATCATGCGGGCGTCCCCAATAAGAAGTATGATAATAAATTCCGGCTCCTCCAATCCGTTTTTGCTCTTCTGGCTTACTCAGTTGACGGATATAACCATAATTATCATCAGTCCATACTAAACTAATATCTTCTGGCAGTTCCATTCCTTTTTGATAATATGTTAGAACCTCTTTGTATGGAATAAAGATTTGAGGTAGTTGGTTTGCATTTTTTCGAGTTTTGTGCTCTAAAATATTTCTTTGATCATGAATTACAGTTTCTAATAAACTCACCTGCGAATTACTGTCGTCTTCACCAACAATCATTGGTGAATCGTGTTCTCCACGCATTCCCATAGTATAAATCCCCTCAAAACCCGAAGATTCTTTTACTCTGGAATTAAACAATTCTTTAATTTTATCCGAGTTATTATCGTAACGCCATTCTCCCATGGAATTCTTATCCCACTCTGCATTAATATTGCATAACATAGGCTCGCAATGCGATGTTCCTACAACAATTGCATAATCATCTGCTACCTTTTTATTTTCGGGATAATAGTAAAATGGTTTTGTACACGAATGCATTGCTGGCCAAATAGTATTAGCTCTTAATCTCAAGATTAATTCAAAAACCTTAGCGTAGGTTTTTGGTCCAATATCTCCAGTTTCGGGCTCAAAGGTTAATGCTGCCCAACGTTGCAATCCCCAATCTTCATCGTTAAGAAAAATACCACGATATTTTACCGATGGTGATCCATAAGACTTATTTTCAACAGATAAAACCAACTCATCTTTTGTATCAGGAATTACATCAGCCCACCATTCCCAAGGGGAAACGCCTATCATTCTGGAAATTTCCAATAGACCGTAAGCAGTCCCACGTCTGTCACTTCCGATAACAACCAAAGCTTTATCTACTCCTTTTATTGGATTATAAATAAGCTGAATTGAAAAATTTTCCCATTTATCTTTTATTTGATCAATCTTAATTTTATTTTCTTTTACCAATTTATTGATCAATTTATTTTTCCCAAGTGTACCAGCTATAATAACAGTTTTCTCAATTTTATTTCCGACATCAATTCTAGTGCCAGTAATTTTAAAAATATCATCAGATAACAGATTAGCTGTTAATTCCACTACTTTGGCATCACTTTTATCAATTATTATGGAAGTTTTAAATTTCCTTTTCACAATAGGAAATGAGTTGTTCTTTTCAGCTAAGGCATTCAATGAAAACAATAATGCCAATAAAATAACCCAAAGTGATTTTATCATACTTAAATTCATAATTTTACTTTATTAATCTTTCATATCGATCATTATCAAAACTTACTTTATAATATGAAGGATATAATGTCGTAGGAATGTAATAATCTGTAGAAATAATTTGAGCTCCTGATTCAATAGCTTTCTCGAACCGTGAAAAATCGTTAGTACGCGACTCCTTGGTTCCAGAATCAGCTCTGGTTCGTACCAAATAGCCCTTACTTACCAATTCTTTAATATAATCGAAATCTTTGATAGGATCATTTACCACTCGAAAAGCAGCTTCCGCATTTCCCTCTTTGCTATTTACAAACAAAACTCTGCCTTTTAATGAAGCGTGACCATCCAAATATTTTTCAATTTTATCAACCTTCTCATCTAAAACGAATAGAATTTTTCCCTTTACATTATTTAGATTTGGCCAACCCTTTTCTAAAATGGCATTTTCTAAATTTGAATAATTACCTCGTATATAATCTGGAGTAATCAAATGATTCTCCTCAAAAACCGATCTAATTTCCTGATCAAGTTTATCAAAGGCAAGCTTATTAAATGCTACGGGATGTGTCAGACTATCAATACATTTGTCTTTTGTATTAATTAGAATAACAAGTGGCAAATGTTTTGAATTATCATAGGACCACTTCTTAATTGATTCTAAACAGTCTTTAAAGAGAAGATGATGACTTCTAAAATCGATATCCTGAATGTGAAACATTTTAAACCCTCGCTCCTGCAATTTATTACTCAAATCAAATTCTTGAGGATTTTCACCAATGTTACGAATAATATCCAATCCTTTAGGATTTGAAAAATGCCCTCCATCAGGATCATAAAATACATCCAATTCCAAACTTCTTAATCCAAGTTCTAATTGTTCTTTTATTGGTATATGATCGTATTGTAAACTTTTTGCTTTTATAGAATCTTTCTTAAAAAGATGATTCCACAATGTAGGTTCAATTGCTTTTTTATAAGAATTATGACTACCAATAACTTGTACATCGTTCAGTTTTGGAAGATTCTCGTCAGCAACGGAACAAGCATAAGAAAAACCACATATAATAAACAATAGTAAAGTACATTTACTCTTCACATATTTAATCCTTACAAACATTTATCTAGTTTTAAAATAAAAGAGGTAAATCATATAGTTAAACCGATATCTCCTATTTCAAATAAATCAGAAGTTGAAATAGGAGAATACTGGAATGTAACCTTTAAAAGCCTGTTCTTTATTTTATCTCATTATGGAGAATTATTTGCTGATGTTTGGCTTCTGGCAAATCGATCTTATTAAGTTCTATTCCTTCAACATGATCAAAAATCAATGCTGGTCTAAAATCCTCATCCTCGGACTTAAATGTTACATTATTTAATTTTATTCCTTTGGTATGCCTTACATATAATCCCCATGATGGTAATTCTCCAAACATGGTAAATTCGGGATAATCTTTAATCTTATTTGGTACCTGATCTAATCTACTTAAAGGAATATAAGCCATTCCTTTTGAAGCCCTTCCCGGACAACTAATTTCTATATTTTCCAGTATTACATTCTCAACTGCATGACCAGGAATTCCGGTAATTGATGAAGGAATTGGATTGTGGAAAAAATTAACAGCAGGTCCTCTCATATCATAAGCAATATCAGGTCGTCCAAAAGGAATCTGAACTTTTATATCATGAATATAAATATCCTTAACAACTCCAGGTTTTTCACCTGATCGGTGTCCTAATCTTATAAAAATAGCGTTACCTGTATTTTTTGCAATAATATTTGAAACTTCAATATTCTCAATATGCGCTCCATCAACCGATTCGATTGCTATTGCAGATCGAAAAGTATCATAAACCTTAATATTATTGATTGTAACATTTTTAAATCCGCCAAATGATGCCGTACCAAATTTTATAGCACTTGCGCTCGATCTAATGGTACAGTTTTCGATAATAATATTATCATTACAGTAACCTTTATAATACGATTTTAAACAAATTCCATCGTCAGCAGAATTAACATTACATCCAATAACTTTTACATTTTTAGAATCGGTAATATCCATGCCATCATTGTTCCAATAAGCTCTGTTTTCAACATCTAA
>Ga0070725_10001618_pt1 | contig 12404 bp, 8 predicted proteins | sample tdDd002_FD_69781 | JGI IMG/M metagenome (GOLD analysis project Ga0070725, IMG submission 69781) | Marine sediment microbial communities from the Atlantic coast under amendment with organic carbon and nitrate - tdDd00.2 | ecosystem: Environmental > Aquatic > Marine > Coastal > Sediment | place... | reverse complement strand
TATTGACCTGTGTACCATCCCCAAGGCGACATATGGAATCTTACATATGGCTTTGATAAGGTTCGGCTTTGGAATGTCATGGTTTCGCCATTACTTGTAATAGTAACCTTACCTGTAGCAGTCTCATAGATAAATTCTTCTTCTACCCACTCATCTAGAGTACTGGTGGTAATACCATAATTTTCTGGTTTTAGCGCATTCAGTTTAGAAAATCCATCAATTCGAGCATGACCAAAATTACCTTTTGTCAATCCTTCTGGATAACGTCCTTTGTCATAGGTGAAATACAAATGCTGATAAAAGGCTAGGAAATTAAAATCTCTATCTCTACTCGTGTTCCAAGTAGCATCACTTTCCTCTGTTATGTAAGCACCTTCTGAAAACTTATCATGCTCAGGATGTGCATACACCCTCCTTTTCATGATAAGCGTATCCCCCATTTCAATAGGAATTTCTTTCGAAATCAATGTTGGATAATTATCTGTCTCCGTTGCTTTTAGTGTCAAAATCCCAGCTGAAAGTTCTGTCATGTCCATAGCCGGTCCCTGACGATCTATTACCTTCCAGTATTCTGTGTTAAATGAATCAAACTCATCTCTGAATTCATATTTAACAGTGCTGTCTGCATAAGATTCCTGTGATGTTCCTGCAAATACCGATACCAGAAGTAATACCAATCCCAAACTCATTATTCTAAACTTTACTTGTCGTTTCACATTCTCCCTCCATTCCCCATGTCGAATAACTCAATCAGTCTATCTTGAATAGCTCAGACTGTCTTATAATAAACAATGCATATAGTTAATTATGAGCTTCTTTTATAAGTTTGGTAAGGATGATTTTATTAAATCACCCCTGTTTTCCGCAATTGAAAAGGGTGATTTCTTGTCACCTTTTTAGCTTGTACTTGTTTATAACACCACACCGGCGGTATAAATACATTAAAACATCCTATTACTGGAGGCACTTAAATGATCAAAGAATTAAAATTCATCATTAATAATTATAAAGCTTATATCTTGATGCTCGGTTTTGCTTACGGTGCGACAATCGTCTTCCCAGCTTTTGGTCCTGTGCTAAAAATCTCATCTGGGACGTCTTTGTCTATGATGAGCACCTTAGCGTTTTTATGTTATGTAATCGGTTTTTTGTTACCTGAGAAGTATATCTTAACTTATACAAAAAATCACAAAATACCTTACTTGATTATTATTGTGATCGCACCCTCAATTATGTTTTTTGATAAGATAAGTGACCCTATGAAGTGGATGGTCTTACTCATTTTTGCACTTTTTGCTGGATCCATCGGCCATCTTTGGACTTTCTATTTTCATCGACAAGTACCAAATCAATATAGAGGGCGCGTGTCTGCTTTGACGATTTCTTTATCTTTTTTCATTTTATATTCATGTACGATTCTCGTAGATTATGTATCACTTCGAGTTGCTCTTTTTTTACCAATACTTCTGATATTCTTATCGGTGCATCAAAATACTAGCATTCAAAATATTATCAGCAAAGTAATAAATAGTGACGTTCAAACGGATTATAAGCCCACTGAAAATATAAGTTTTCAAATACAACCGTGGACCCTGTACGCATTTTTTGTCATAATTTATATTTCCGGTGGCTTTACATATGCAGGGCTCTTCCCAAAGTTTGAATCCTATACATTCATAGCAAAGTATTACAATGTTCAACCCCTGTTCCTCACTGTAATACTGGCAGGTTTACTCGCAGATAAAATTGGTCGCAAGAATATGTTGTATATTGGATTCGGATTTGTAGGTCTATCATTTACTACGTTTATGTTACCTGCTGGATATGCTTCATACCTTGCAACACAAACATTCTCGCAAATTGGGTGGGGCTTCGTTAATACCGCTGTCTGGGTTATCTCTGCGGATATTGCTCATGTGCGCAAAGAGGCAAACATTGCCTCACGAGGCGTAGCGTCTATGCTCTTTGGAACAGTAATTGGCGCAACCATTGCCTATTTGATAAACCACACTTCATTGAATGAGAGCAATATATATGGTTTTATAACACATGTTCCAATATTTTTAAGTTTGACGATGATTGGACTCATTCCTGAAACACTCGTGAAAGAGGATCGTAAAACATCAGGAATACCTACTATCAAGACCCAAGGTACCAATTCCAACATAGGTGCTGATAATAACTCATTAACACCCGATACACCTAGAGAGCGTTTAACTGCAAGAGAACAGGAAATAGCTGATTTACTTATAAAGGATTACTCACGAACTCAAATCTGTAGCAAACTTAACATCTCCATCAATACATTAAAGACACACATACGTCATATCTATAAGAAACTTGGGATCAGTAATAAAAATGCATTAAAAGTATATATGACAAATAATTGACTCAGCATATTACTTCCTATATAAAACTAAAAGATGCTCTTGTGTATCACACACAAGAGCATCAACTGATTTGTCTATTCTATTCAGATGCAATATCATTGATTTCATTTACAAGGTAGGTAAGAATCGCTAATTCTTCTGGTGATAAATCATGTCCTGCTCTACTCATAATTTCTTCTAATGACAGTAATTCTTGACCTAGGTGGTGATTCTCTTCAGGCTCTTCATGAAACTCGTCATGTCCCTCGTGGCCGCCTTGTTCATTTAAGAATCCTTCAAGTTCATTTCTTAGGGCATTCGCTGCTTCAAAATCGCCATTTCTTTCTAGATTTTCAATTTCTGCTTCAGTTTCCTCAATCATCATTTTTACATCGTCTGGAGATAAGGCTCCATCAAACCCATCATGTCCCTCTTGTCCGCCATGTTCATTTAAGAATCCTTCTAGTTCATTTCTTAGGGCATTAGCTGCTTCAAAATCCCCTGTTTGCTCAAGTCTAGCAATCTCAGCTTCTACTTCCTCAATCATTCTATCAATATCTTCTGGAGACAATTCACCTTCAAAATCTCCGTGTTGATCATCTGGATCGTTATTTACATCTGGATCTTCCACGCCATAGACTTCCGTTAGTAGTCTTTCAAGGGTCTCTCTTAGTTCGTCAGCTGATGTATAATCGCCGATTCCTTCATATCTCATGATACGCTCTTCCAATTGTTGAATTTTTTCTTGAATTAACTCCTCATCTGTCTTTGTTTCATTGTTGTTCTCAGTATTTCCACCAAATTGCTCTTGGTATGGTGCGATCAACTGGTAGACTGATTCCCAAAGTGCATTTGCTTGATCATATAAACCTGCTGCATTGTACTCATCAATGTTACTTAACATCACTTCTAAATCTTCTCTGTCAGGACCTTGGATATATTCAGGAATACCACCTAAAACATCAACAGCCTTACAAACTTCCATTTCAATGACTTCTTGCATGCCTGCACCTTCTGTGTCAGCAAATGCTGCAGTCCCCATTAAACATCCAATAACCATCATGATACTAACCGATTTCTTAACTAAAGTTTTCATAATTCATCCTCCTCATTTTTGTTTATACTCACTAGTACAACTTCCACTCCAACGACTAAATTTCTATTCTCAAGATTGTTGGTTGTTTGTTTGTGTCTGTTGTGTTTCCCTTTGATGTTTATAGATTAGACCCCAAATGTGTAAAAGTTGTGTATATTATGAGGAAGACTTCTGACCATTTCACAAAGTCCAATTTTTTTTGAACCCTGTATCTTATTTGGCATTATGGGTATAATAAGAACTAAGAGCAATAACACAACTTAAATAATACTTGGAGGTCTCGTATGCAAAAGATTCTCGTTGTTGAAGATGAATTGAAAATACAAAACATAATAAAGGACTTTTTTGAACAGGAAGGATTTCACGTCACAATCGCATCAGATGGTTATGAAGGCTGGATGACATTTGAGGAGGATACCTTTGATCTGGTCATTCTTGATGTAATGATGCCGGAAATGGATGGTTGGTCAGTCTGTAAGAGAATCAGAAAAATCAGCGATGTGCCGATTATCATGCTGACAGCCCGCAGCGAGGAAGATGATAAGTTAATGGGCTTTGAACTAAAGGCTGACGACTATGTCACAAAACCATTTAGTCCAAAGGTACTCGTTGCCAGAGCCAAGATGCTTCTCAGTCGCACCCAAGGAACGGTACTTGGATCTGAGAATATTTTGAATGCAGGTGGTATAGAAATTAATAAAGGGCAACGCCGGGTTACTATAGATGATACAGAAATCAAATTACAACCCAAGGAATATGAGATCCTTCTTCTTTTTATGGATAATATCAATCAAGTCTTCTCACGAGATCAATTACTGAGCAAGATATGGGGCTATGAGTACGGCGGTGATACACGTGTCGTTGATACACAAATAAAAAAACTCAGAAAAAGTCTAAATGACCGTTCACATTATATATGTACTATATTTGGGGTAGGGTATAAATTTGAGGTGAGAGATTAATGAAAATTGGCATTAAGAAGAAAATCTTTATATTTACATCCAGTCTGTTCATCGTTGTCCTTTTTATACTGATGTTGATTCAGTCATTTGTTATCGGTGATTTTTTTCAAAGTCGGCAACAAAATGTTATTGAAAATGCTGTGAACAGCCTTGTAGAACAAACTTTCCAGTCTCCTGAAGCAGATAAAGAAATATATAGACTTGCAGCAGAATTCAGTATGATGCACAATGCGCCCTTTATCATTATTGACCCCGAGAAAAGCTTCTTTGAACAATTGCACGCACCAAGTAATACACTTCTTGTTAAGACAGATGAAGGTCAAGTGTACAATCTTGTCGTGGATGGTTTCAACCAAGAGGAGTTGAAGGAATTTAACGATGGACAATGGATTGAATTCTCAGGTTTCGTAATGGATGAACAGAACCTCAGAGCTTTTTTCATTGAAACCGAAGGTATGGCGTTAGATTTGGAGAATACATTTCGAAACAGTGATATGCCTATCGAAGACTTCGAACAGATGATGTCGGAATTTGCTGATAGAGAGGTCATCAGCAAACACGGTGAAATCCTGTTCAACAATGCTAGAAACATAGATACTCAGGCAAGTCAGAAGCTTATCGGATACCACAGTGAGCATATTGAAGCTTTCTTGATGGAATATGGCCTTGAGTCATTTTTTGAAAGTGATGAACTTAGAATCTATGATTTTGAGGATGAATGGGCTTCTACACGCAACCGTCTTATTGTTCGACCGGTATTTTTCCCAGGTGGAAAAGATTATCTTTTAATTGCGATAGTCTCAATGTCCAACACTGAATCAATTGTCTCGATTATTCAGGAGTTTTATTGGGTGAACTTTGCCATTGCTATCGTCATCAGTTTCATTGCAACCTTTTTTTATGCTGGCCGATTCTCAAAACCTATTCAGGATATGGAATCCATTGCAAAAGATATGGCAAATATGAATTTCAAACGCCAAATTCAGATACAGTCAAATGATGAAATAGGCAGTTTGGCAAACAGTTTGAATTTGTTATCCAAAACCCTTGAGGAAAAAATACTGGCCCTCGAAAATGCAAATGAAAAACTCACCGACGAAATTGAATTCAAGACACAGCAAGAAGAGATTCGAAAGACGTTTGTTGCAAATGTTTCCCATGAGCTGAAAACACCCATAACGATTATGAAAGGCATCCTTGAAGGTATCAAAGAAGGTTTATACGATAATCCTGACCATCTACAATCCGCTCTTGATGAATCCAATAGAATGGAACGACTTGTCTTTGATATGCTTGAAATATCCAAGTACGAAGCCAAAGGCATTGAATTAAATCCATCGATTTTCTCTTTAGATGAAAGCGTGAACCGTATCTACAGACGCTTTAAGAACATGGCTGATAGAAAAAATGTGCAGTTAACTTTCCATCTTGACGAAGGCTTTGTAAATGCCGATCAAGAAAAACTGGAGCAAGTTTTAGAAAATCTAATCTCCAATGCAATAAGGTATTGTAACAACAATGGTCATATCACAATACAGACACAATCAAAAGAAGACTCTGTCTATTTTTCGATAACCAACGACGGTCCTGAAATTCCTGAAGACACCATGGATTCTATCTGGGAACCCTTCTACCGCATTGAGACATCGAGAAACCGTGCCAAAGGTGGAACTGGTTTGGGTCTTGTTATCGTTAAAACCATACTGGAAGCACACAATGCAGGGTATGGTGTGATGAACATGCCAGAGGGTGTATGCTTCTGGTTTGAGTTAGCGCGTGTAAAGGAATAAGCGGCATCAGCCATCATGGTTGCGCGCCTTCTTAACGTAAATAAACAACTTGGACGACAATAAAAAAAGAGCGGATTTTTCCGCTCTTTTCCTATTTTCATACACGTTCATTGTTTATTTGAACATCACTTAAACTTCTTCTTTTTTAGTTTTTTAAGATCCTTTTCATTAATAATCCATTCCTCGATATAACCACAATCACAGCATATATAACGCGCTGTGGAAGCGACTGATAACGCAGAAATTCGAATTGGTGTAAATTGTTGTCCCATAGAATTGTCCAGTACAGCAACAGCTTCAGATCCACACTTTGTACATCTTCCAGTATTTTTCATCGTCTTACCTCTCTTTCAGTTTTAGCAACTAGCTTCATCGATCTATTAATTATAGATTAAACTGAAAATGTGTAAAACTTATGTACTTTTTTTGAAGAATTTCGGAATGTCAATAACGGTACATTAAACCTCTGAACAAATTCTCTTTTGAGTTCTTCCTTCAAAAGATATAACAATGAGTATTACGCAACTGACCACGACCGCTAATACATAGGGGAATCTTAACATGGTAACACCAAATCCCTTACCAATAACACTTGTAATCAGCGGTGACAAGAATTGTCCTGAGTACATTCCAATACTCATCAGAGACATTATTCTTGGTGCATTTGACTTCTCGATACCTTCAACTGCTTTTGAGTTAACCCAAGACATTAGTGTACCAAAACCCATACCACAGAAAATCAAAGCAAAGGCATAGATTAAGTAATGACTAAACATGGTTAGCATCAAAAAAGAACACATGAACAAGTAAATACCGAGTTTATTTATATTTCTGCCATACTTCTTAGAAATCTTGCCAAAGAAGGCTGCCATCACCAATGCGCCTATTGACTGTGCTGACATTAATACACCTATGTTTTCTGGTGTTGCGATACCTTCTGACGTTGCAATAATTGAAAAATTCACAATGTACATATAGAATGTCACATTTAAAAGAAACATGATCAAAATATAAATGTATTTGTCTCTTAAAATCAATCCCTCAATTTTATCCTTTGATCTGCTTATAAAATCTTTCGGTAAGAAGAAGAGGACCAGGATGAACACAATAACGCCGGTCAGGTAAACAAAAAAACTATAATTCCATTGAATTGCTGCCAACAGTCCTGAAAGACTCATTGCAATAATGCCTCCAAGATTATTCATTGCTACCGAATATCCCATCAGCTTCTTTTGCTCATCGGCTTCAAAATAATATGCCAACAAGCCTGTCGACAATGGCATAATCAATCCTACACCTATGCCTAACAGTGCTCGAGAAAAAAGCAAACTATATATAGTCGTTGCAAAAGCGCCTGACGTTCCACCAATGATGTAAAAAGCCAATCCTATAAGTGCGATTACTTTGGTACTTAATTTTGAAGAAATTGACGAAAAACATAAATTCATCACCAATATTAATAGTCCGGGTACTGTCAAAATCATTTTGATAAGTACCGGATCCACTGTTGAAAAATGTTGTTTAATACTCCCCAGCGCTGGTGACACAGCTGCGCCAGCCATTACTGTTATGAGCGACATTGATAATATTGTTATTTTTATATTGTTTTTATTATTCATTCGATACCTTACCTTATCTGCTAATCTCCTCATTTGCTCTTGTCTTAAAGCCCATGAGTGTCTCGATAATGTCATCTTTTTCTTCTTGAGACATGTCGCCTGCAAGTACATCTGTCCAATGATCCAACACCTTTTGGATTTTAGGTTTCATTAATCTTCCTTCATCCGTTAATGTAATCTCATAAGAGCGTTTATCAATTGTACTTTTCTCCCTGTTCAATAGCCCCTTTGCAACCAAACTTTTTACCCCTCTTGTTGCATATGCAGGGTCTAACTCGAATTGATTGCATATCTCCTGTTGTGTAATTTCACCTTCATCAGGTGTGTTTACTAAAAATATGTACTCAGATCCTGTTATACCTAATCGTTGCATCTCTCTAGATATATAATTTTGTGTTTGTCTTGAAATAATTGATATCAGTTTTCCTATACTGCTACTATGCATTTTTTATCTCCTTTGAAATCATACTTGACCAGTCAAGTAAATGTTACACAATTATACTTGACTGGTCAAGTATGATTTCTAAACACTTAATACCCACTTGGGCAACATGAAAAAGTGATAGACAAATATTGTCTGTTTATTAAGGACATTTAGATGAAAATTTTACAATATAAAAAATGGCCAAAATACCCGCTCCTAAGTAGACAAGTTGAGTTGACATTTTGTAGGTTTTTTATATAATGATTCTAGTCAGCAACAATAGAGCAAATGGAGAATTAATCAATGAATTACATCGTTCAACAATATAAAAAATTTATGATTGCCTACAATCATGGGTTTAAATCTAATGTACTTACAGTTTTACTCTATGCACTTTTAAGTATCATATGGATTTTAACCTCAGACTTCTTAGCTGATATTCTGTTTAGGGATTACGTATTTAGCAAAAACATTCAGTCTATAAAAGGAATCGCTTTTGTAATCATAACGTCAATATTTCTATTAGTCTTATTATGGAAGAATTACAATACGATCACACGCTATCGTGATGCCTGTCATAAAACGACGAGTGATCTAAAGGAAGTCCAGACAAAACAAAAACAAGAAGTCGAGCTATATCATTTGATGACATCCTATTTATTAAATAATGACATAGACGCCAATGACATCTTTATAAAGCTCTTTCACTACATATTTAACCAAATCGCTATATGTGATTTAGCGAGCATCTATCAAATTAAAAACGATCGTGTTCATTTTATCGATGCTATCGGATACGACTTAGATACTTTAAATTCACTTAATCTTTCTGCTGAAAATTTCGAATTACATACCTTTGCTCTAAAAAAACATGGAAAATGCGAAACACTATTAGAAGAGAAACTTGGACCTCTAAGATATCAAGAATATAATCGCAACAACCCACAAACAAGTGAATCTATTTATGTAGGCTTAGTTGATGATCAAGACGTAAAACTCGGTATTTCATTGGATATAAGTGAAGTTGCTTGGAGAAACGAAAGAAAAACGTTTAGCGATTCAGACATTAAAGATCTTAAAGAATTTCAGATATTGCTAGCCGCAATGTTCCGAATGAAGTCCATGGCTACAGTAAAAAACCTGCTACAACGAGATATTGTACATTCATTTATTTCAGCATTGGAGCATCACGATGAATATACCAAAGGACACTCGGATTCTGTATCAACGATATCGCTAGAGATAGGAAAGGTTCTTGGTCTTGATAAGGATGATTTACAAGAACTTAGATGGACTGCCATGCTTCATGACGTCGGTAAAATAATTATTCCGGACACCATACTAAACAAACGTGGGCGGTTAACGGACGCTGAATTTGACATTGTAAAACAACATACAACAACGGGTGAAAACTTCTTATCCAAATCGGATTCTCTTAATGATATCTCCAAATATGTACGACATCATCACGAACGATGGGATGGCAAAGGATACCCTGATGGACTTGCAGGAGAAAAAATTCCATTTTTTTCACGTATCATTTGTGTGGCAGATTCCTACCATGCAATGATCAGTGATAGACCCTATAGAAAAGGGATGAGCCCTGAAGATGCACTCAACGAGATCAGAGCAAATAAATCAACACAGTTTTGCCCAAGGGTCGTAGACGCATTTTTAACACTCGACATGAATCTACCACAGTCTATATCCAACTAAAATCATAACAATTAAGCGGCATAGAATCATGAGATTCTATGCCGCTTTTAATCTAGACCTTATACTAATTACCCATTTTATTCCTTGTTTAAAAGCGCCATTGCACTAGTCATATCATCAATTTCCTGAACAAGTGCATCCGACAATGTACCAGTCCCTCGTTGATATAGTGCCAGTTGTTCTAATTTATTTAGCCGCACTTCCGAATAAGCAGTGTAATTGACATCAATACATTTCTCATACTGATCTACTAAAGGCTGTAATTTATCAGTATTACTCGCACTCAGGTAGAACGCCATTAGTTTTTCTAACTGAGTCAAGCGTTCAATTGACTGCGCCACAGTATATTCTCCCATCAGTTCATATGCTTGCAACATGTAGTATTCAGCCCGTTCATTTTGTTGATCCTCTTTACACAGATCACTTAAAAAATCATAAACCATACATATTTCAGTTGCACATGCGCTTCTGTCAGTAATGGCAGCGATTTTTTCCAATAGCACTTCTTCAAGATCCGCACCCTTGCCTAAATAGTAGTTTGATTGTGATATAGCAAGGTCTACCACCAAAATCTCAGAATCCCTTGCGTTCAGTTCATCCTGACAAAATTCTTTCTCTATATCCGAATCTGCATTCTCGATACAGTGCTCAAGGGTAGTTTTATCTTGCCTATTTGCTATGATTACTTGCTTTACTTGCTTATAAACAATGATAGATTCCTTGTATCTCTTTTGCTTAAATAACAAATCCGCTAAACTTTCCAATGCTTCATACGCAGACAATGCTAATTGCCCATGTCGTTTTTGCGACCAAGCAAGGGTCTCACTATAAACAGCTATCGCCTTGTCATAAGCACCAACCGCATTATATAAATGTCCTAAATCGCTCATCAGTGTATACTTGTCATCATACGCCATAACATATTTATGATACTCATTTATGTAAGTCAGCGCTTCATCTCGATGGTCTAAACGAATTAAGTAGTTTGCTATGATTTTTGTGTATTCCCTATCACCAGACACATTATATACCCTCCGATAACACTCGAGTAAATACGAAATGTCACCATAACGACTAAATAGATTCAATTTTGGGGCAATGACCAAATATAGATGACTTTGATGATTTAACTCAAGCAAATTCACCCACTGGGACATAACCAAATTCATATATTTTTTATTCTGATCATAAGTTGAAGTAGAAGTTATCTTTTGTAGATAGTGCCTCAGTAATGTTTCATATGATTGAATCAACGCATCCTTAGATAGGTCATTTTCCACAACTTCTTTGATAATCATTTTTACAGTAGAATCAATCGCAAAGGTACCCTGAGTAGCACCTATCGTCCTAACAAATGAGTAATGATTAAACACTTCCCAGTTATTTTTACTGTAAGATAAGTTAAAGAGATCAATTAATTCTTCAAATAATTCTCTATCATAAGTCTCAATGGATGCAAGTTTAAAGAGCACATCCCTCGTATCATCAGTCAAGGTACCAATAATCTTACGTAAAATTTTTGTATAATGACCTTTGAACTCCGATGCAACTATTTCCCTACCCGTTGATAGCCGTTGATGATATAACTCTACACACTGTTTTAGTAGTAAGGGCAAGCCTTGTGCTGTTTCCATAATGACCTTTTGTATTCCTTGCTCAACAACCCCTTCATTTTCCAAGTACATCCTTGCTTCACTATCTGTGAAGGAAGGCAATAGACATTCTTTGGTCGTGCAAGTCAACAGATCGTTTGAATACTGTACTGCATCTGTGCTGGAAAGTATCCAATTAACAGTGGGGAATTCATTGATGATTTTAAACAACCAGTCATAGACCTCTGTGAGCGCCTGTCTGTTTTCTCGTGTATGATAAAGCCTATCCACATCATAAATAAAAATAGTCGCTTGACTTCTTCTATCAGTTAAATATTTTTCCAAATCATGTTTAAAAAACACAATCAGGTATTCCTCAATTTTATGAGGCGGCCACTCTTTAATAATTTGTAACGCACGACGTATATCTTTTGAAACATTCTTTCTAAAAACTGCTTGATCCACTAATTTTTCTACTATTTTTAAAGGACCCATGATACCGGGCATAACCTCTTCCACCATCGGCACAAGTTGCTCAAGTGCATTTGGTAAATAAGAGTCCACCAGCTCAATAACTGGATCGTAATTTTCAGAAAAACTACCCTTTAAGTTGCTCGTCGTCATGTATGGATTTTTTTTAGATAAATAAATTAGATACGCCATGGAAAAGGAATAGTACCTCACTTGATTCAATTCCTTACTCAAGCCAAGAATCAGTGATTCAATTGACCGATTTTCCTCTTTCTCGAAAGAATAAATAGCTGACAACTGGTCGTCTTTTAACACCCTCGAATGAAGATGTTCCAACAACATTTTTTTGCCGATACCATTGATAC
>Ga0070725_10001614_pt1 | contig 12418 bp, 6 predicted proteins | sample tdDd002_FD_69781 | JGI IMG/M metagenome (GOLD analysis project Ga0070725, IMG submission 69781) | Marine sediment microbial communities from the Atlantic coast under amendment with organic carbon and nitrate - tdDd00.2 | ecosystem: Environmental > Aquatic > Marine > Coastal > Sediment | place... | reverse complement strand
TCCTACCTATATGGGGAGATGTTGCTAAATGCTACGTTTAAAGAAAGATGCGCTTACCTTTGATGATGTGTTACTTGTTCCTGCACATTCGACTGTACTCCCTAATACTGCCATTCTCAAGACTCGTCTGACCACTAAGATAGAGCTGAATACCCCAATTGTCTCTGCGGCTATGGATACCGTAACCGAAGGACGCCTGGCGATCGCTATCGCACAGGAAGGTGGTTTAGGCTTTATTCATAAGAATATGACGATTGAGCAACAGGCCGAAGAAGTTCGTAAAGTTAAAAGCTATGAAGCTGGTATCGTTCAAGAGCCTGTAACTGTTACGCCGACAACGACACTCGCAGACCTTAAAGTGTTGACCCTGAAGAACGGTTTTGCCGGTTACCCGGTTGTTAATGATGCGCATGAACTTGTCGGTATCATTACCGGCCGTGACGTTCGCTTCGTGACTGACTGGAGCCTTACCGTCGATGAGGTGATGACACCGAAAGAGCGTCTGGTTACTGTACCTGAAGGAACTAAGTTAGATGAAGTTCAGGCACTTATGCATTCTCATCGTGTTGAGAAAGTACTTGTTGTCGATGGTGATTTTAAGCTTAAGGGTTTGATTACCGTTAAGGATTTCCAAAAAGCCGAGCGTAAACCTAACGCATGTAAAGATGAATTAGGCCGTCTGCGTGTCGGTGCAGCCGTTGGTGCTGGTGCGGGTAACGAAGAGCGTGTCGATGCCTTAGTTCTGGCGGGTGTTGACGTTCTGCTTATCGATTCCTCTCACGGTCACTCTGAAGGTGTGTTACAGCGTATACGTGATACTCGCGCTAAATACCCTGAACTGCAGATTGTTGGTGGAAACGTTGCGACTGCAGAAGGCGCGCTTGCCTTAGCCGAAGCCGGTGTTAACGCTGTCAAGGTCGGTATCGGTCCTGGTTCTATCTGTACTACCCGTATTGTTACCGGTGTCGGTGTACCGCAAATTACTGCAGTTTCTGACGCCGCTGCCGCAGTTAAGCACTTAGATATTCCTGTTATTGCCGATGGCGGAATTCGATTCTCTGGTGACTTAGCTAAAGCATTAGCCGCTGGCGCATCTTGTATCATGGCCGGTTCCATGTTCGCCGGTACCGATGAGGCGCCGGGTGAAACTGAGCTTCATAATGGTCGTGCCTATAAGTCATACCGTGGTATGGGGTCGTTAGGCGCCATGAATCAGAGTCAAGGTTCATCAGATCGTTACTTCCAGAGTGATAATGCGGCTGATAAGCTGGTACCCGAAGGTATCGAAGGTCGTGTTGCTTACAAAGGTAAACTGAAAGAGATCATTCATCAGCACATGGGCGGTCTGCGTTCTTGTATGGGTCTCACCGGCTGTGCAACCATTAAAGAGATGAATGAAAAAGCAGAGTTTGTAAAAATTACCTCTGCGGGCATGGGTGAGTCGCACGTTCATGATGTGACCATCAGCAAAGAAGCGCCGAACTACAGTCCTGGTTCATAGGAACTGGTGATAATGGGCGACAGTGTGTCGCCCATTCTTTATCCCTTTTTTATGCCAGTCTCAGGGGTTTTATCTAAACCTGAGACTGATACCAACAAATTAGATAGATGAAATAAAGGTTTCCCATGAGCAATATTCATGAGCATAAGATACTGATCCTGGACTTTGGATCTCAGTACACTCAGTTAATCGCCCGTCGTATCCGTGAAATCGGTGTTTATTGTGAGTTATGGGCTTGGGATGTTTCCGAAGCACAGATTAAAGAGTTTGCCCCTAACGGTATAATCTTAGCCGGCGGCCCTGAAAGCGTGACCGCCGATGAGTCACCTCGAGCACCTGAATATGTTTTCAATGCAGGCGTTCCTGTATTGGGGATCTGTTACGGCATGCAGACTATGTCAGAGCAGCTCGGTGGTAAGGTCATCCAGGGGATAGGTGAAGGCGAGTTTGGTTATGCCCAGATTGAAATTCAGGAACAGACTGAGTTATTCAAGAGTATTGAAGATGCGATCAGTGAGTCAGGTAAGCCGCTACTCGATGTCTGGATGAGCCACGGTGATAAGGTTTTAGATATTCCAGAGGGGTTCGTTACCGTCGCCAATACCGAGACTTGTCCTCATGCTGCAATGGCTAATGAAGATAAGAAGTTTTACGGTGTGCAGTTCCACCCTGAAGTGACACATACCCGTCAGGGTAAACGTATGCTCGAGCACTTCGCGCTGGACATCTGTGAGTGTGAAGCTAACTGGAAACCTACATCGATTATCGAAGATGCCGTTGAGCGTTTGAAAAAACAGATCGGCGATGATGAGGTTATCCTTGGACTGTCAGGTGGCGTCGATTCATCGGTTGTGGCTATGTTGTTACACCGTGCTATCGGTGACAAGCTGACCTGTGTATTTGTCGACAATGGTTTGCTTCGTCTAAACGAAGCTGACCAGGTGATGGATATGTTTGGTGACCACTTCGGGCTTAATATCGTTCATGTGAATGCTGAACATCGTTTCCTCGAGGCGATGAAAGGCGAAGCCGATCCTGAAGCTAAGCGCAAAATTATCGGTCATGTCTTCGTTGAGATCTTCGATGAAGAGTCTAAGAAGTGCAAAAATGCTAAATGGTTGGCGCAAGGTACCATCTATCCAGATGTGATTGAGTCTGCCGGTAGTGCTACAGGTAAGGCGCATGTCATTAAGTCACATCACAATGTGGGTGGCTTACCCGATGATATGGAACTGGGTCTTGTGGAGCCGCTTCGCGAGCTATTTAAAGATGAGGTGCGTAAGATAGGTCTTGAATTAGGTCTGCCTTATGACATGCTCTACCGTCATCCGTTTCCTGGACCGGGTCTTGGTGTCCGTGTTCTCGGTGAAGTGAAGAAAGAGTACTGCGATCTGCTGCGTTTAGCCGATGCTATCTTTATCGAAGAGCTGCATAAAGCCGAGCTTTACCATAAAGTGAGTCAGGCATTTACGGTATTCTTGCCGGTTCGCTCTGTGGGTGTCATGGGTGATGGTCGTAAATATGATTGGGTGGTTTCACTACGTGCAGTTGAAACTATCGACTTTATGACGGCGCATTGGGCGCACCTGCCTTATGACTTCCTGGGCCGTGTATCAAACCGGATCATCAATGAGATTGATGGCATCTCTCGCGTCGTTTACGATATCTCAGGTAAGCCGCCTGCGACTATCGAATGGGAATAATTACTTTTAAGTGATTTTTTAAAGGGCTGGCGTATCTTATACGTCAGCCATTTTTTACAAATTTATCATATTTTTACCTCTGCAGAACTCTCCATATCCTCTCTTGTTAAGTCTCCGCTTCTCACCATTTTCATCGACCTTGGATTCGCGAAGCCCTGAAACCTCTCATATAATTAAACCAATTTCGTTTATTATTTTGTTAAATAAATATCATTCAACTATTTAATTTAGGGCGTATCTATAAGAAATAACATAGCTAGATATTAATACATCAGGGGGAGCTGAATCATGCAATATCGTCCGGAAATCGATGGCTTACGAGCCTTAGCAGTTGTCCCTGTCATTCTGTTTCACGCAGGATTTCATAGCTTCAGTGGCGGCTTTGTCGGTGTCGATGTGTTTTTCGTCATCAGTGGCTATCTGATCACCAGCATCATACTTGCAGAGCTGGAGGAGGGAAGGTTTAGCATAGTTAACTTCTATGAACGCAGGGCCAGAAGAATATTACCCGTGCTCTTCTTCGTGATGGCAGCCTGCTTCCCCTTCGCCTGGTTTTACTTGATGCCGGTCGACATGAAAGACTTTATTCAAAGTTTATTGGCTGTATCTACCTTCTCATCGAATATTCTGTTTTGGCTGCAGAGCGACTATTTCGATACAGCTGCAGAATTAAAACCCCTGTTACATACCTGGAGTCTGGCGGTCGAAGAGCAATATTATATCTTCTTTCCGCTGTTTCTTATGTTCACCTGGCGCTTGGGAAAGCGCTGGATATTAGCGACTCTGGCATTGATATTCTTGCTGAGTTTAGCCATGGGGCAGTGGGGAGCATATCATGCTCCTACAGCTGCATTTTATCTTCTCCCTACAAGAGGTTGGGAGTTATTGATCGGTGTTTTTGCGGCATTCTACTTTAACCGAAAAGACCCGATATTGACGCATTCTGGGCTCAATGAATGGCTAAGCCTTACGGGGCTTGCTCTCATCGGCTTTGCTACCTTTGCTTTCGACGAAAGCGTTCCTTTTCCCGGAGTCTATGCCTTGGTACCCACGGTGGGCACGGTACTTATCATCATTTTTGCTCAGCCGGGAACATTGGTTAATCGCATGCTCAGCCTTCAGCTGTTTGTTGGTATCGGGTTGATAAGCTACAGTGCCTACCTCTGGCATCAGCCAATTTTTGCCTTCGTTAAATACAGCAGCTTTAATGAGCCTTCGGCCGAGTTGATGATGAGCCTGTGTCTGGGAATCGTTCTATTGGCTTACTTGAGCTGGCGATTCGTCGAGAAACCATTTCGTAATAAAACGGTTTATAGTCGCCGGTTTATTTTTGTCTCATCAGCGGCGATGACGATGGCTTTTATCTCTACAGCCAGTATTTTAAACTTAAGTGATGGGTTTAAATCTCGTGATGTCTATGCGCAGTCGATGGTTGGTGGCTATCAGCCCGATAATCGAGAACTAGGCGCAAATAGTTGGCGTTACTTGAGAGAGATAAGTGGTGATGAGAATTATGGCGTGGAGCAAAATACTTATGATCGCACCTTATGGTTCGATGAGTCTGACAAAAGGATGCGTTTGCTTCTAGTGGGGAACTCACACTCCAAAGACATGTTTAATGTGCTGAAAAATAGTGAGCAGACGATGAGTCAGTTTCAGGTCGCTCGCTTTGGCGCCGAGATCTCAAACATAGACGAAAACCTCTTCGCGTCACCAAATTATCGTCTGGCCGATGTGATCATGTTTGTGTCTCAATATAAGCCATTGGATCTGGATGTATTTTCTCGGGTGCTTGAGCGGACTATCTCTGACGGAAAGAGAACGGCCTTAGTGAAGAATATCTATGAGTTTGAGGAGTTTGGGCAGAGAACTTATGCGGATTTTCTATTTAACCTGTTACTACAAAATGGCGGTGCCGAAAATATCTCGTCTGGTGATATCCATAAGATCAACCAAAAACATTTTGAGCAATTTCTAACTCGTGATCCCGACCAATATAGAAAGCAGATAAATGCAGAGATCGATAACATGGCCCTTAAATATGAACAGGTGATAGTGCTGGATCGCATGGATTACGTGTGTGATAGGCCTAAGGAGATCTGTTATGCCATCACAGATGACTATCAAAAATTATTCTATGACTATGGTCATCATACTGTAGAAGGTGCCAGATTTTTTGGTTCACGCATCGATAGAGTCAATTGGTTAATGGCGTTATAGATGTCTTATTAGTATCGTTAGGATTTATTCGTTTAATTGAAAGAGTATAATGGAAGATAAGTTTTTTTTGGAGAGCAAAGCTTGACTCAACTAGATAGAGATATCCATTTTATGACCCTCGCCATGCAACAGGCCGCCGAGGCCGAGGCAAGGGGAGAAGTGCCAGTGGGCGCCGTTCTGGTAAAGGATGATAAGGTGGTTGCGGTTGGCTCTAATGATTGCATTGGACAGCACGATCCCAGTGCTCATGCCGAAATGCAGTGCTTGCGTGAGGCTGGCAAGCTTGTTGAGAATTATCGATTACTCGATACGACCCTGTATGTGACGCTTGAGCCTTGTGCCATGTGCGCCGGTGCCATGGTGCATTCACGAGTCTCCCGATTGGTTTTTGGTGCTAAAGATGAGAAGACCGGAGCTGCAGGTTCCGTTGTCGATCTGGTCAGACACCCGAAATTTAACCATCAACTGGAAGTGAACAATGGTGTACTAGAGCAAGAATGTAGCGAGCAGCTGAGTCAATTTTTTCGTCGGCGTCGCAAAGAGAAGAAAGAGCAGAAGAGAGAACTGAAACGGTTAGAGGCAGTAAAAAGCGAGAGTAATGCCCCTGCTATTTAGGCTCCGACTTTAGTGTACCTGGCCAGAATGCCTAACCTTTTAGCCGTCATTATGAATGTGATTCGGAGTCCATTGCTTTATGCTTGAGGACTTATCGCCCTCCAGCATGCTTTGTTGTTTTTACGTTTAAGCTTATACCGGTTGGTATTAGCTAGATGGCTGAATAAATACGAAAAACTGCTTCTGTCTGTTCATCGTGCGAAGGTGTTTCGATTTGAGTTGTGTTCTGCGTCTCGATGACACCTTACTTATCAGTTTTCTTTTCATAATAATCATCCTTGTTAGCTATTGTTATTAGTTATTGGGGCTGGGCACCTGAGATATTCTCTGGTTTTCCGCCTATCTCCTCGGCGAGTTGAGACTCGTTGGCCGATGCTTTCTCATCGATCAAGAGTTGGTTCTGGTTGTCTACCCAGACTAACGTATCATAGTAGCGCCTGATGCTGTCGACATAGTGAACCGCCTCATTACCGCGGGCATAGCCGTATCGGGTGCGTTGATAGTACTTACGTTTGTGTAGCAGGGGAAGGACCTCTTTCAGATCCCGCCAGGCGCTGGGGTTAAGTCCCATAGATTGTGCCAGTTTTCGTGCATCTTCAACATGTCCGTAGCCGATATTGTAGGAGGCTAAGGCAAACCACATTCTCTGATTATCAGGAATTGAGTCGGGTAACCGGTTAAGAATATCCTTGAGGTACTTGGCGCCTCCCTTGATACTCTGTATGGGGTCGAGTCGATTTTGTATGCCAACCTGTTTTGCCGTCGGAAGTGTCAGCATCATTAACCCCCTAACGCCGGTCGGAGAGCGGGCATTCGGATTCCAGTGAGACTCCTGGTAAGCGGTGGCGGCAAGCTTGCGCCAGTCGATACCGTCGGCATAATGTTGAAAGCTTTCTTTATATTTTGGCAGCTTGTTGTCGATAGCCCTGAGAAATGCGCGAGTGTCGACATAATCGAAGCGTTTGACATGGGCGAAATACTTTTCATTAAGGTGTGCCAAGGTCCCCGAGCGTTTCTCATAGTGCCAGAATGTGAGCAGATCGCTCATCAGTTGATCGCTGTTTTTCGGTGGTAATAGCCAGACTATCGCCTGTTTCTCTTTAAGAATGGGGCCGGCCCTTAACTCTGGCATGTAGCGCCTGTTGATCTCAAAGGTGCTCGAGTCGGCGATGGTATAGGTGATTTCGCCTCTGGCAATCATGGCCATTAGCTCTTCGCTGTCTTTCTCTTTCTCTTGTTCCCACACCAGCTCAGGGTAGAGTTTTTGCAGTTGAGACAGGGTTTCAACAAAAGAGGAGTTTGTGATAACGGTAATGTTATCTTTCAGCGTCGAGACATCTTTAGGTATCGGGGTACCTTGCTTATAGACCAAGACCTGATTAACCCGATACAGAGGTGGGCCTAAGCGGAATTTCTCCCGGCGTGACGGGGTATCGGCCAGCCCTGCCGCAAGTAGATCAACCTCACCGCTCTCCAGTGCTTGATAAAGCTCGCTGATAGTGGAGTAAGGTTTCATCTTAAGTTCTAATTTAAGATATTTAGCAAACCGACTCGCCATCTCGAAGTCGAATCCAGCCTCACCTTGCCCTGTGGTCACATAGATTTGTGCACCATAGAGGGTTCCGACATTCAACGTCGTTTTCTTTATGGGTTCGGGGATCACTTGTGTTTGTTCCACACTCACTTTCCGGCAAGACGCCAGTAAGGTAATAGTGAGCAAGACAAACAACAATTTTTTCATAGCGAACTTTGCGTACCTGTTTAGTTATTCAGTGATTTTTTATCGAGCAAGCCGGCGATTATATCATAATCAATGCCAAGAGAATAAAAACTCCATTTTTGGCGGTGTTTGAATGATTTAGGGCAATGTCTTGTGAAATGTTCATTACTAATTATGGTCGATTTTATTAGATTGTCGGTATTAAGCTCAACATTTTTAACCAGACCTTTTTTGATTAACAGGAAACACTGTTTTCGATAGCGACTACGGATGATTTGTCATTCACATTTCCCTATAATAGCGCCAAATCTGACCCTGCAATTATAATATAAATCTATAAGGTGAAATGACGTGATGGAGATCATCCGCGGAGCCCCTGCTTTATCAGCGTTTAGAGTTCAAAAATTAATGGAAGCTTGCGATCATGCATCGCTTCCGGTAAGTAGAATTTATGCTGAGTATATTCATTTAGTCGATTTGTCTGAGTCATTAGATGGAAGTGAGCGCCAACAACTCGAGAAACTCCTGACTTATGGTCCCGCTATCGAAGCGCACGCACCAAAAGGTTCACTTCATTTTGTTACCCCACGCCCCGGCACTATCTCACCTTGGTCTTCCAAGGCTACCGATATTGCACACAACTGTGGCCTGGATAAGGTCAAACGTTTAGAGCGTGGTGTTGCTTATTATGTCGAATCTTCAGCGCTTAACAGCGAGCAACAACAGACGTTAAATTCACTCGTGCATGACCGTATGGTCGAAGTGATTTTGAGCAGCTTCGATAAGGCTGAGGTGCTGTTTGCCCGCACCGAGCCCGGTGAAGTGAAAAGCGTGAATATCTTAGGCGAAGGTCGCCGTGCATTGGAGTTGGCCAATACTGAACTCGGTCTCGCACTGGCGAGTGATGAAATGGATTATCTGGTCGAAAACTTTAATCGTTTAGGCCGTAACCCCAACGATGTCGAGTTAATGATGTTTGCTCAGGCGAACTCAGAGCATTGTCGTCACAAAATTTTCAATGCCGATTGGACAATCGATGGTGAGGTTCAACCTAAGTCATTGTTTAAGATGATTAAGAACACCTTCGAAACCACACCCGAAAACGTATTGTCGGCTTATAAAGATAACGCCGCGGTAATGACAGGTTCAACTGCGGGTCGATTTTTCCCCAATCAAGATGGCGTCTACGACTATCACAGCGAACCTATGCATATCTTGATGAAGGTAGAGACTCATAACCATCCTACCGCCATCAGCCCATATCCTGGTGCGGCAACCGGTTCGGGTGGTGAAATTCGAGATGAGGGTGCAACCGGTCGAGGCTCCAAGCCAAAAGCAGGTTTGACCGGCTTTAGCGTTTCAAACCTTAAAATTCCAGGATTTGTCCAGCCTTGGGAAGCCGATTATGGTAAGCCTGACCGTATCGTTACGGCATTGGATATCATGACCGAAGGCCCACTCGGTGGTGCGGCGTTTAACAACGAATTTGGCCGTCCTGCGCTGGTGGGATATTTCCGTACCTACGAGCAGGAGGTCTGCAGCCACAACGGTGTTGAAGTTCGCGGTTATCATAAACCTATTATGCTGGCTGGTGGTTTAGGCAATATTCGTGAAGAGCATGTGCAAAAAGGCGAGATCACCGTTGGTGCTAAGCTGATCGTACTCGGTGGTCCTGCGATGAACATAGGTCTGGGCGGTGGTGCAGCTTCGTCGATGACCTCGGGTGAGTCCAGTGAAGATTTAGACTTTGCTTCCGTTCAGCGTGAGAACCCTGAGATGGAACGTCGCTGCCAGGAAGTGATCGATCGTTGTTGGCAGATGGGTGATGAAAACCCAATTCAGTTTATTCATGATGTCGGCGCGGGTGGACTATCTAATGCTTTCCCTGAACTCGTCAATGATGGTGAGCGAGGCGGTAAGTTTGAGTTACGTAAGGTCCCTTCAGATGAGCCAGGCATGAGCCCTCTCGAGATCTGGTGTAACGAATCGCAGGAACGTTATGTGATGTCCGTAGCGCCTGAAAATTTAGCAACGTTTACCGCTATCTGTGAACGTGAACGCGCCCCATTTGCGGTTGTCGGTATAGCAACACAAGAGAAAGAGTTGATTCTTAGTGATGAGCACTTCGAAAATCATCCAATCGATCTGCCTCTGGAGGTCTTACTGGGTAAAGCCCCTAAGATGAGCCGTGATGTCGTCAGTGCTAAGGCGAATTCGGCCGCGCTTGATCAAAGTGTGATTGAGGTGCAAGAGGCGGCGCATCGTATCTTGCGTCTACCTACGGTTGCCGAGAAAACATTCCTTATCACTATTGGTGACAGAACGGTAACGGGTCTGGTTAATCGCGATCAGATGGTTGGTCCATGGCAGGTACCCGTCGCCGACTGTGCGGTTACAGCATCAAGTTATGATTCATACACAGGTGAAGCCATGTCTATAGGTGAGCGTACTCCGCTGGCGCTACTGGACTTTGGCGCATCGGCGCGAATGGCGGTTGCCGAGTCGATTATGAACATCGCCGGCACTGACATTGGTTCGTTCAAGCGTATCAAGTTGTCGGCTAACTGGATGTCACCTGCGGGCCACCCTGGTGAAGATGCCGGTCTTTATGAAGCAGTAAAAGCCATAGGTGAAGAGCTATGCCCCGAGTTGTCATTGACGATTCCTGTGGGTAAAGACTCGATGTCGATGAAGACAGCGTGGGAAGAAAACGGTGAGCAAAAAAGCGTAACCTCTCCTATGTCTCTGGTTATCACCGCATTTGGTGTGGTTCAAGATATTCGTAATACCGTGACTCCGGAGCTTCGCAGCGATAAAGGTGAGACGGCTCTGCTCCTTCTTGATTTAGGTCTTGGCAAGAATCGTCTGGGGGGGTCTTGTTTAGCGCAGGTATACAGTGAGCTGGGTGATATCGCGCCGGATCTTGATAATGCCGCGACCTTGAAAGGTTTCTTCGAAGTCATCCAGCCATTGGTTGCCGACCAGTCGATTATCGCCTATCACGATAGAAGTGACGGCGGCCTCTATACCACATTGGTAGAGATGGCATTTGCGGGTCACACTGGACTGAATGTCGATATCAGTGCATTGTCTGGTAACGATGTTGAGCGTCTGTTTAACGAAGAACTCGGCGGTGTTATCCAAGTCAGCCGTGAGAACGTCGATGCCATCATTGCTAAATTTGCCACAGCAGGTGTGCCGTGTCATCAGGTCGCAGAGCTTACCTCTGATGATGTGATTAGGATCCGTGACGGTGAGCGTGAAGTATTAAGCGAATCTCGTACTTCGTTGCGTACTATCTGGGCAGAAACCACTCATCGTATGCAAGCGCTGCGTGACAATCCTGAGTGTGCACTGGAAGAGTTTACACTTAAGCAGGACACTGCAGACTTGGGATTAACTGTTGACTTGAGCTTCGATCCGAGTGAAGACGTTGCTGCGCCTTATATCCTCAAAGGTGCTGCACCTAAGATGGCTATCTTGCGTGAGCAGGGCGTTAACTCACATATTGAGATGGCTGCGGCGTTTGATCGAGCCGGTTTTGAATCTCGTGACGTTCATATGAGTGATATCTTAAGCGGTCGCATCAGCTTAGAGGAGTTCCAAGGCCTGGTGGCTTGTGGTGGTTTCTCTTACGGCGACGTATTGGGTGCGGGTGAAGGTTGGGCTAAGTCAATTCTGTTCAATGAGCGTGCTCGTGAGCAATTCAGTGGTTTCTTCGAGCGCAGTGACAGCTTCTCTCTGGGGGTATGTAATGGCTGCCAGATGTTGTCTAACTTAAAAGAGATCATCCCGGGTACAGAGCTTTGGCCACATTTTGTGCGCAATCGCTCAGAGCGGTTTGAAGCGCGCTTTAGCTTGGTTGAAGTTCAGAAGAGCCCATCTTTGTTCTTTGAAGGCATGGCAGGTTCACGTATGCCTATTGCCGTATCACATGGCGAAGGTCGCGCCGAGTTTGCATCGCCAGAGGCGTTAGCCGCTGCTGAAGCCTCTGGCACAGTTGCATTGCGTTATGTCGATGGTAACGGCCAGATTGCTACACAGTACCCACAAAATCCAAACGGCTCGCCTAACGCTATCACGGCATTAAGTTCGACCGACGGACGAGTGACGATTATGATGCCGCATCCTGAACGAGTGTTCAGAACCGTAGCTAACTCATGGCATCCCGATGAGTGGGGCGAAGACAGTCCTTGGATGAGAATGTTCAGAAACGTTCGTGTTAACCTAGGCTAATTTAACGTTTACTAAAGCCAAAACCATAAAAAAGAGCCTCGAAATTTTCGAGGCTCTTTTTTTTTGAATTTTTTTTGGTTAAAAAGTCCTAGTTAAATAGGTGGTTACGCTTAACTGGGTAAATGATGGTGTGCTAAAGTTGGACAAATAAGGCTTTCGGTGAACGATGGGGTTTAATAAGTATAAACGATTAATTTACTGAGGTTGTAAGGCGGGGGATGTGCCCCTCATCAGTGGTTGATTTGTTGCTCAGGAAAAAGGAGAGAGCCTTGAAATGAAAAAGCCACTTAGCTCTAGGAGCTAAGTGGCCGCTTTGCGCTAACAAAACTTCAAAATTAATTGGGTTGCAATAAAGCCGATTTACAGCTCTCTTGCTGTATAAAGTTCAACAAAAACACGCTGGTAGTTGCAAACTAGACGATC
>Ga0070725_10001612_pt1 | contig 12435 bp, 5 predicted proteins | sample tdDd002_FD_69781 | JGI IMG/M metagenome (GOLD analysis project Ga0070725, IMG submission 69781) | Marine sediment microbial communities from the Atlantic coast under amendment with organic carbon and nitrate - tdDd00.2 | ecosystem: Environmental > Aquatic > Marine > Coastal > Sediment | place... | reverse complement strand
ATTAGCGGTCGATGCAAAGCAGGCTCACTATGAGTTGGTTAGTACGCAGTACAAACGCGCCAAACAACTATTTAATAAAAAACTTATTAGCGCGGATAGCTATGACCAAATTGAAACCAGTTTAAAAGCATCGCTGGCCAATTTAGAGCAAGCCAAAACCGACTTGAGTCATACCCAACTGTTGGCGCCTTTTGATGGCATTGTCTCTTATAACTATGCCAAGCAGTATCAATTAGTGGCGGCGAAGCAGCCTGTGGTGAATTTGATCAACATCGACCAAATGGACGTGTCGTTTTCATTGCCGGTGTCGTATGTCGAGCAAGTAGGTATTGAAGCGTTAAAGCAGAAAAACATCTGGATCACCATGGACAATCATAGTGAGCAATTGATTGCCGCGCGTTTTAAGCAACTCTCGACTCAGCCGGATCTCGATACCAATAGCTACTCGGCCACGGTGATCATCGAACGTCCACAAAATATGAACCTGTTAACCGGAATGACAGGCCAAGTTCATGTTCAATCTTTGTCGTCACAGGTGTCGTTTTCGCTACCGCAGGCGGCGTGGTTAACCAAGCAAGAAGGGTTGGGCCAATTATGGAAGTTTGATCCAACGAGCCAGCAAGTTAGCAAAGTAGAAGTGATGTTGGATGCAGAGCAAGGGGTTGTCAGTGGCCTTAGCCAAGGTGACTTAGTCGTGGTGGCAGGGGTCGATAGCTTAGTAGAAGGCCAAGTTGTAAAAGCGTGGCAGCGTGAGGGTGGAATTTAATGAAAAAGTCATTATTGGCGGCGAGCGTCGCAGCGCTGTTATTGCTTCAAGGGTGCAGCAGTGAAGAGAGCAGCACGGTGTCGACACCGCTTATGGTGTCAACGTTGACGGTTGGCAGTTCAATTGAACATCAGCAGCGCAGTTTTAAGGGCCAAGTGATGCCCGCAGAGCAAACGCCTCTTTCGTTTCGTATTGAGGGCGAGCTCGTGCAGCGTGATGTAATTGAAGGCCAGCAGGTGAAAAAAGGCCAACTGCTGGCAAAGTTGGATGACCGAAAACTGCGCCAACGGGTGGCGGACGCCAAAGCGCAATTTGAACTGACCAATAAGCAGTTAAAACGAGGCAAAGAGCTGTTTGCCAAGCAAATGATCTCCGATGCAGAGCTTGATGAGCTCACCGCAAACATGAAATTGGCGCGTGCTAATTTCCGTTCAGAGCAAAAGCGACTCGATTACAGTGTGTTAACCGCGCCATTTGATGGGGTGATTTCAACCTTGCATAAAGAGCAGTTTGAAAGCATCAATCCGGGTGAAGCGGTTGTCAGCTTATACAAAAACGAGCAGGTGTATGTGCGCATACAGCTTTCAGATACCGTGCTGGCTATGCTCGATCCCGACCAAAATCAGCGCACCTACCAACCGATGGCGTCGTTTTCAGGTTCGGAACAGCGTTATCCGTTGAGTTATTTAGAGCATACCAGTGAGCCATCACCCCAATCAAACACCTACGAAATGTGGCTCACCATGCCTCAGGTTAGCCCGGCCATTTTGCCCGGCACCAGCGTGAGCGTTGATGTGGATATGCTCGCGGCAGGGCTCAGTATCAAGCAAGGCTTCCAGTTGCCACTCACCGCGCTGCAACCAGGCAGTCATGACGGGCAGTTTTATGTGTGGAAATGGCAAGGCGGTGATGTGTCTCGCCAAGAAGTTGTGGTGGAGCAAATCAACAGTTATGGCGCAGTGGTCGCAAGCGGCATCGCAAAAGATGACGTCTTGGTAACATCAAGCCTACGTAAACTCCGTCAGGGACAAGCGGTAATCAGAGTAGAGGACAGTCAGTAATGAACATTGCGCAATATTCAATGAAAAATAAGGTGATCAGCTGGCTGTTCATTGTCATCTTAGCGATCGGCGGGGTGAGTGCGTTCTCGGATCTAGGCCGCTTGGAAGACCCGGCGTTTACGATTAAAGATGCGATGATCATTTCAACTTATCCCGGAGCCACGTCGACAGAAGTTGAAGAGGAACTCACCTATACGTTAGAAAAAGAGATACGTAAACTGCCGTATATAAAGCAGATCACTTCGACCTCATCCAATGGTATGTCTCAAATCATGGTGAGCATGGAGATGGACTATGGCCCAGATGAGTTGCCGCAGATCTGGGATGAAATGAGACGTAAGATTAATGACTTACGCCCTTCCTTGCCCCAAGAGCTAAGCTCGCTGCAAATCATCGACGACTTTGGTGATGTGTATGGTGTGATGCTGATGCTTACCGGTGATGATTACGATTATGTTGAACTCAAGCGTTACGCCGACTACCTAACGCGTGAGCTAGAGTTGGTCGATGGCGTGGGTAAAGTTGCGATTTCTGGTGATCAGCAAGAGATGCTGTTTGTTGAGATCTCTCTTGATCGCATGAGCGCTTTAAACCTAGACATCAACACTGTGGTTGGCTTGCTTAACCAACAAAACAGCGTGGTGGCGGCAGGTGAAGTGATGCTCAACGGAGAAAGCTTAGTGATTCGGCCAAGCGGTTCTTTGTCGAGTGTTGAAGAGCTGGAAAATCTCATCATCCACGGCCGTGATACGGGCAATCTTATCCGCTTAAAAGATGTGGCGAATATCTCCCGTGGCGTGCAGGAAAAGCCGCAAAATATCATTACCTATAATGGTAAACCCGCCATCAACCTTGGTATTTCATTTGGTTCTGGGGTGAATGTGGTCGAAGTGGGCAAAGCCATTGACGCGAAACTGGCGAGCCTTGAGAACATTAAGCCAGCGGGCGTGAACATAGACTACTTCTATAACCAAGCGCATGAGGTGGATACATCGGTACAAGACTTTGTCGTGAGTTTGGCTCAAGCGGTCGGTATCGTGATTGTGGTGCTGCTGTTTGCGATGGGGCTGCGTAGCGGGATCATTATTGGCTCGGTGTTACTGCTTACCGTCATGGGCACCTTTATTTTGATGCAGTGGAATGAAATTGAGCTGCACCGAATTTCCCTCGGCGCGTTGATCATTGCACTGGGTATGCTGGTGGATAATGCCATCGTGGTGGTTGAAGGCATTTTGGTGGGGCTTAAAAAAGGCCGAACCAAAGTACAAGCGGCCAGCGACATTGTAAAACAAACTCAATGGCCATTATTGGGCGCAACAGTGATTGCAATCACCGCCTTTGCGCCGATCGGCTTATCACAAGATGCCACCGGTGAGTTTATGGGCTCGCTATTTTGGGTATTGTGTTTTTCACTGTTTTTGAGCTGGGTAACCGCGCTGACTATTACGCCATTCTTAGCGGATCTACTGCTAAAAGAGAGCGATACCGATGGCGAGCAAGATATCGACCCATACCAAGGCGCATTATTTACCATTTTTGGTGGCCTTCTTAAGCAAGCGCTGCGTTTTCGCTGGCTAACGGTTGCGAGCATGGTGTTACTTTTGGTGGGCGCGGTTGCCGCGTTTGGAATGGTGAAACAGCAATTCTTCCCACCATCTAACACACCAATGTTCTATGTCGACATGTGGATGCCAGAAGGTACAGACATTCGTCAAACCCAAAAGCAGGCGCAAGCGGTCGAGCAGTATATTCGTAACCAAGACCACGTTGACTTTGTGACCACCTCCACCGGACAAGGTTTGCAGCGTTTTGCCCTGACTTACCAGCCAGAAAAGAGCTACGAAGCGTATACTCAGTTGCAAGTCCGCACTACGGATAGAGACAACATGTTTGTGTTGTTAAATCAGCTCGATGCTGAACTAAGTCAGCGCTTTACTCAGCCAACATTCCAGTTCAAATTGATGGAATTTGGCCCTTCACCAGCGTCAAAAATTGAAGCGCGCATCACAGGGCCAGACCCACAAGTATTGCGTGATGTCGCCACCCAAGTCGAAGACATTTTGCTTCAAGACTCAGGTGCGCGAAATGTTCGTCACGATTGGCGCGAGCGCACCAAAGAGTTAGTGCCGGTGTTTAACGAGTCTAAAGCGCGCCGTTTGGGTATATCAAAAGCGGACTTGTCTCATACGTTACAAAATGCCTTTGGAGGTAGCGTGATCGGTATGCTGCGCGATGGTACTCACCGACTGCCGATTGTAAGCCGTCTACCTGAAAGTGAGCGAGTCGACTTTGAATCTTTGCAGAATGTGAAAATCTGGAGTCCAACGCAACAAGGCTATGTGCCTGTCGAGCAAGTGATCGACGGGGTAGAGCTTGCGTGGAGCGAACCACTTATCCAGCGCCGCGATAGAAAGCGCACGTTAACGGTGCTGGCGGATCACGACGTGTTAAGCCAAGACACCGCGGCAAGCCTGTTTAGCCGAGTTCAGCCACAAGTTGAAGCGTTAGCGCTGCCAGAAGGGTATAGTATCAGTTGGGGTGGCGAGTACGAGTCTTCAAAAGATGCGCAACAAGCGCTGTTTAGCTCGCTGCCGATGGGTTATTTGATGATGTTTATCATCACTATCTTCCTGTTTAACTCGTTCAAGAAACCTTTGGTGATTTGGTTTACCGTGCCATTGTCGATTGTAGGTGTGTCTGTGGGGTTACTAGCTGGAAACATGCCATTTAGCTTTACCGCATTCCTGGGTTTATTAAGCCTAAGCGGCATGATATTGAAAAACGGTATTGTATTGCTTGACCAAATCAATATCGAACTGGAAACCGGCAAAGACCCGTACCTAGCGATTGTCGACAGTGCCATTAGCCGCGTGCGCCCAGTTAGCATGGCGGCACTGACCACGATTTTGGGTATGATCCCATTGGTGTTTGATGCCTTCTTTGGCTCGATGGCCGTAACCATCATGGCAGGGCTTGGGTTTGCGACGGTATTAACCTTGATTGTGGTGCCAGTGATGTTTGCGATTTTGTTTAAGATACACCCGAATCAACAGCAAGAGGCAATACCAAATTCAGCGATAACAGCGAGCAAAGCGGCTTAATCAACCCAGCAAGATCTTATTAACGCTCTACTCATTAGCGCCTCTTTTATAAGAGGCGCTATTTTTTTGCTTAGTGTCACAATCGGGGGTGACAACGGCAATAAGCTGATAAAAATAGGCAAAAAGCAAACGTTTCCCACAAAATGCCACAGTAATCCCAAATCTGAATTTGTTTTTTTATGAAAAACTCACGTTCGGTAGGCGTAGTCCAGAAAAAGTCGTCTCAAAGTTAGTACAAGTGTGCGCAAGCTCCCAAAAAGCAGGCATACAATTTGTGATTTTTATTAGAAAACTTAATTCACGACTCGAATTGATGGCAAAAAATCAGCTTCATCACAGTTTGTAGGGGAGGGTTTTTTCTAAGCTAGTTTTAGCTTTTTTAGGCAGGAAGCGATCTCTCAATTAACTAACTAACGGATGAGAAACGTGAAAGATAATAAGATTACCCTACAACGCTCCAAGCTATCGATAGCGATGCTGTCGATCCTAGCCGCTACCACTTTATCGGGCTGTAACCAATCTGATGACAATAACAGTAACAATGTCGTTCCTTCAAACGATAAAGTCGTTGAGCCAAGTGAAACGGTGCTAGAGCCTGCGGTTGAGCTTCCTAGTGAAGCGCCAGAGCCAAGTGATAGTCAAAGAGCAGTCAGCTATGTAGAGGCAAAGGATGCCACTCCAGTACAAGCAATGGCAGCAAATGCCGTCGAGAAAGACTATTCAAAATGGACACTTAAATGTGACGGTGCTGATCCAATCGCAGCGTCTCACTCAGATAGCTTCGGGCCTTCTTGGCTAGTATCGAATACATGTAAAAAAGTCGAAATCTTTGATGAATCGAACAACCCTGCAGGTTCTATAGATGTAAATGCTGAGGCAGGAAACAAAATTGGTTTAGTTAGTGTTGGTGGAAAGGTGACACCAGCACAAGGTGAGCGTTCTGCTTTGCTTCTTGAAGGTTATGGCTTAGATCAAGCTGATACCGACGTAAAACTGCCCGTTGTTATCGCACCAGGTGAGCACGATGCTCCAAGCTCTAGTCAAGTTGCGCTGCAATTATACGATCCAATGGGTGACTATGCCCCATATGACAAGATGAACCTGCATATCTGGAATGATGCAGGCGCGAACTGTGATGTAATGGAGTCTTCGTTTGCAAACAGTGACTGGAATGATACCTCGGTAACGCCTGCTAAAGTCGATAAATCAGGCCCAGTTTGGTATGTGCCTATTAAGGACACAGAAAAAGGCTGCTTTAAAGTTATCTTCCGTAATGCCAACAAGGATAAGTTGATTGGATCTGATATCAAAGTTGATGTTGCAGCTAACCGTACTCCGACTTATATTCCGGGCCGTACCGAAGTGTTTGCCAGCCGTGATGAAGCGTTTAAAAAGGCTGGTCCTAGTGCAGAGTTTACCATTGACACCGTGGGTGCGATTTTAATCGATGCGAACACATTGGTGTGGAAAGGTGGCGACAATGCCAATGTTCAAATCATGTTTAGTGCAGATGGCAAATATCCAGCTAAAGATGGCGTAATTTCAGGCTCCTCGATCAAGCTGACCTCTACGACGCTGACCGATGCACAAAAAGCTAAGTTCCCGCACCTAAAAGATGATGCAGCATTTGAAGTGCCAGCATTAGACCCTCGTGTGAGCCTCAAGAAACTACTGAAAGGCAGCTTGATTGCCGTTGCCTCTTCGGCGCCCGCAAGCAAAGGTGAAGCAGGCGAACTGCGCTCTGCTACCGCAATTCAATATGCTGGTGCACTTGATGCGCTATATGCCGCAGAAGCCAAGCAACTCGACTTTGGCCCTGTCTATGGAAACGACGGTGTCACATTCCGCTTGTGGGCACCGACTGCGAGCGATGTTGACTTAGTGATTTACGGTCAAGACAAGCAAGTGGTTAAACGCGTTCAAATGGTTGAAGACGCGAAGTCCGGTAGCTGGAGCGTAACGGAAGATCTAGATAGTGTTGATAAGAAATACTACCGCTACGCAATGAAAGTGTTCCAACCGCGTGAGCAAAAAGGTTATGGCTATGAGGTGACGGACCCATATTCAGTATCACTGTCGACTAACTCTATCTTTAGTCAGGCTATTGACCTTTCTTCTGATGAGTTAAAACCAGCTGGATGGGACAGCTTGCAAGCGCCGCATTCACAAAAAGGTTCAGACCTGTCTGATATGGTGATTTACGAATCACACGTTCGTGACTTCTCATCGATGGATGCCAGCACTGAAAACAAAGGTAAGTATTTAGCCTTTACTGAGCAGGGCACCGTGCCAGTTGAGCACCTTAAGCAGTTGAGTGAAGCGGGCATGAGCCACTTACACCTATTGCCAGTGTTTGATATTGCAACCATCAATGAAGACCCAAGCAAAGTGGCCGACATTGACGAGCCGTTTAGCAAGCTTTGCTCTGTTAATCCTAAAACCAAAGAGTCTGAATTTGCTTCGTACTGTGATAGTGGATCAACCATTGCTGAAGTGTTTGCTGAAGTTAAATCGAGCGACTCAAAAGAAACGCCAAAAGTTCAGGACTTGAATGAGTTAGTTCGTGGTGTGGACAGCTACAACTGGGGTTACGATCCACTGCACTACACCGTGCCAGAAGGCTCTTATGCGACCAATGCCGAAGGCTCATCTCGTATTCTTGAATTCCGTAAAATGGTTCAGTCGGTTAAGCAAGACGTGAAGATGAATGTGGTCATGGATGTGGTGTACAACCATACCAATGCCGCGGGCATGAACGAGAAGTCAGTACTGGATAAAATCGTGCCGCTTTACTACCAACGTTTGGTTGCTGATACCGGTGCGGTAGAAACATCGACGTGTTGTTCAAATACGGCGCCTGAGCATGAAATGTTCGCCAAAATGATCGATGACTCGATCAAAGTTTGGGCTAAAGAATACAAAATTGATGCGTTCCGTTGGGACTTAATGGGCCACCACCCATTAGCTCAAATGAAGGGCACGCTAGCTGCGGCTCAGTCGGTTAACCCTGAGGTGTATTTTTACGGTGAAGGTTGGAACTTCGGTGAAGTGCAAGACGATAAGCGCTTTGTCCAAGCAACACAAAAACACTTAGGTGGCACTGGTATTGGTTCGTTCTCGGATCGATTACGTGACGCAGTACGTGGTGGTAGCCCGTTTGACGGCGGTGATGGCTTGCGTAAAACCCAAGGTTTTGCAACGGGTGCTTACGTTTTACCAAATGAACTCGCGAAGGCTGACGCTGACGAGCTTAAGCGTGCACTACACCAAACTGACCTAACGCGTTTAGGAATGGCCGGTAACTTAAAATCATTTGAGTTTGTCGACCAAAATGGCAACACCCAAAAAGGATCAACGTTAGACTACAACGGTCAAGCGGCAGGGTATGCAGAGCAACCATGGGAAGTTCAGAACTACGTGTCGAAACACGATAACCAAACGTTCTGGGACATCAACATGTACAAAGTTAAGCACGATGTCACACCGGAAGATCGCGTGAAAATGCAATCTATTGGTATGGCAACGGTGCTACTAGGCCAAGCAATGCCGTTTAACCATATGGGTGGCGAGTTACTGCGTTCTAAATCCATGCAGCGTGACTCTTACGATTATGGTGATTGGTATAACCGCGTCGACTTTACCCTCAACGATAACAACTGGGACAAAGGTTTACCGGCAAAAGATAAAGATGCTGCTAACTACGCTGTTATCGAGAAAACGCTAACCGCTAATGCAGACGCTTCAGCTGCAAATATTCAGACGGCATTCGCTCAGTACAAAGAGATGCTAACGCTACGTAAAGCCTCTCCGCTGATGACGTTACCAAGTGCAGATGAAATCATTAAACGCGTTGATTTTAGAAATACGGGCAAATCACAAACTCCAGGCTTGATTGTGATGACCATTGATAATGGTTCAACCCAAGCAACGGATCTAGATGAAAACTTAGATGCGGTTGTGGTGATGATCAACGCCACGCCAAACGAGCAGAAGTTTAACCGCTTCCCATCGGTATTGTCTGGCTTTGAGTTAAGCTCTGCACACAGCAGCAGTGACTCGATTGCAAACGGCGCAAGCTTTGCCGACGGTACCTTTACGGTTCCGGCTTGGTCGAGTGCAGTGTTTGTGCAAGCGCGTAATGGAGCGCGAGGTGAAGGTTTAGCCGTTACTAAGAAAGACGAAGTGCCACCATTTGGTCACGATACTAAGATCTATGTAGCTGGTGGCTTCAATGACTGGAAGGTAGATGGCACAATGGCGAGTTTTGCTGGTAACGGCCGCTATTCAGTAGACGTAACTATTGATGGCGCGACAGAGTACAAATTTACTTTGGGTGACTGGAGCAAAGCGAATTGGGGTTGTGGTTCGAGTAACTGTAAAATCGATGCGGCGGGTAAATATCGCCTAACGATGGATGCGACCAATCCGGCAGAGCCTAAAGTTTTAGATGCTGCGCCGATTAAGTAGCACTTTAAAAGTTGTTCTCTAAATGACAAAGCGCCCACCAATTCGGTGGGCGCTTTTTTACGCTTAGATTGTTAGTAAGAAGCCTAACAATTAAGACGGTAACGCGAGTAAGACTGCAGCTATTGCTACAATGATAAGTGTAGTTCATGGTAATCGATTTCGCGAACATTACATTTTTGCAGGCGAAGCGTATGCCGTTCGGTTTGATGCGTGTTGCTAAGGTATTGATAAATTTTGACTTTAGTTAGCGTTTTTAATTGATAAAATACGCCATAAGTTTAATAATAAATCTAAATATTAGCTAAACATAACATTGTCCGTGATATTTGTGCATATTTATAAAAGGGCAATAATTTAAGAGATAAGTCAGGATGTTCAATGAAGTCATTTAAGTGGGACAAGAATTTTGAAACAGGCTTAACTGGGGTGGATGAACAGCACCAGTACCTAGTCGGGTTCATCAACAAATATGCAGAACTGATTGCTGAAAACAGTCTTAAAAGTGATGACGTAAAAATTGCCCTAGAAAAGTTAGCCGATTACGCCGAATTTCATTTTAAGGAAGAAGAAGCGTTAATGACTCGTATGGCGCTTGATCCTCGCCATCTCTCTTATCACTTTAAGTTACATCGTAACTTTATGGCCGATATCCGCTCTATGCAGGCCTTAATTGATTTTGAAGATCACAATTCATCAGAATTGCTCCTAGATTTTCTCATCCACTGGTTGGCTTATCATATTTTGGGGTCTGATCAGAATATGGCGCGCCAAATAGAGTCGATCAACATGGGGGCAACGCCATCAGAAGCTTATGATAGAGAAGAGCGAGAGCGAGACAAATCTACCGAGCCGTTACTGAACGCCCTAAATGGCTTATTTGAACAGGTTTCTGCTCGTAATAAGTTATTGCTAGCCTTAAACCAATCTTTAGAGGCAAAAGTAGAGCAAAGAACAAAAGAGCTGTCGGATGCTAATGACATGCTAGAAGAGCTATCTCTGACCGATTCATTAACCAATTTGCCCAATCGGCGCCATGCTATTCGCCAATTAAAATCGCTGTGGGAAACCTCGCTAAATTTGGTCTGTATCATGATAGATGCTGACCACTTTAAACAAGTTAATGATAATAGTGGCCACGATATTGGCGATATCGTCTTGTGCGAATTGGCAAAAACACTCAAAGATGCTTTTCGTAGTGACGATATTGTGTGTCGGCTTGGCGGCGATGAGTTTTTGGTCATTTGCCCAGAAACGAAGCTTGCTGGTGGACTTTACGTGGCGGAAGAAGTACGAAAAATCGTGAATCGCTTGGTCGTTACCACCGATGGCGAACCGTGGATTGGCAGCGTGAGTGTGGGTGTTGCGGAAAAAACGGAGCAGATGAGCGACTACAATCAATTGATTAAATTAGCCGATGAAGGCGTGTTTTTAGCCAAAAGCCAAGGTAAAAACCAAGTACAATCCGTGCAACAGCAAAACTCTGCGATTACCTAGTACAATTATACGATTGAATAGGGTTCTTGGTGATAAAAACAAGAACCCATACCGCGATGAATTACTCGTTCTTTCTCCGTAACCCGTAACCTGTTGCCCAAATCCCATCTCTTCCCCTTCATTTTCCTTAAAAATCGTCCTGTTATTAACCAATAACTCATTCAAATCACATTTCAATTTGGCTTTAGCGGCAGGTTTGATTACTATGTACAGCTATCCAAAAATACCAAACCATCCTTTAGGGACGCTACCCGAGGGGTAGATGAGGAAACGATGCAACATCTAGAAGAGATCATTGCTAATGCAACGACAGCGATTGAAAGCGCTGATTCGTTAGTCGCACTTGATGAAGTGCGTGTTCAGTACTTAGGTAAGAAAGGTGAATTAACCCTTCAACTACAAAGCTTAGGTAAACTTCCACCAGAAGAGCGTCGCACTGCGGGTCAAGAGATCAACAAGGCGAAAGGCGCGGTTCAACAAGCGATTGCTGCTCGTAAAGACGCACTACAACGTGCAGAGCTTGAAGCAAAATTGGCTGAAGAAACCATCGATGTGAGCCTACCAGGTCGTCGCATTGAAAATGGCGGTCTTCACCCAGTAACGCGCACGGTTGAGCGCATTGAACAGTTCTTTGGTGAGCTTGGCTTTAGCACCGAGTCTGGCCCTGAAATTGAAGATGCATTCCATAACTTTGATGCGTTGAACATTGCAGACGATCACCCAGCTCGTACTGACCACGATACGTTCTTCTTTAACCCTGATCTTATGTTGCGTACGCACACTTCAGGTGTTCAGATCCGTACCATGGAAAATGGCAAACCACCGTTCCGCTTTATTGCCCCGGGCCGTGTTTACCGTAACGACTACGACCAAACGCACACGCCAATGTTCCACCAAGTGGAAGGCATGCTAGTAGACGAAAACGTAAACTTCGCACAGCTGAAAGGTGTGCTGAACGATTTCCTATGTAACTTCTTTGAAGAAGAAGTAGAAGTTCGCTTCCGTCCTTCTTTCTTCCCGTTCACAGAGCCTTCAGCTGAAGTTGATGTGAAGCGCAAAGATGGTAAATGGTTAGAAGTACTTGGCTGTGGCATGGTTCACCCTAACGTACTTCGCTCTGTTGGCATCGACCCTGAGAAATACTCTGGTTTTGCTTTCGGTATGGGTGTTGAGCGTCTAACAATGCTTCGTTACGGCGTAAACGACCTTCGTGCGTTCTTCGAGAACGACCTTCGTTTCCTTAAACAATTCAAGTAAGTCAGGGGCAGTAAAATGAAATTCAGTGAATCTTGGCTACGTGAGTGGGTTAAACCTGCAGTAAACAGCGAAGAACTAGCACACCAAATCACCATGGCGGGTTTGGAAGTTGATGAAGTTGCACCTGTTGCTGGTGAATTCACCGGCGTGAAAGTAGGTAAAGTGGTGGAGTGCGGTCAGCACCCAGACGCAGACAAACTTCAAGTAACTAAAATTGATATCGGCGGAGAAGAGCTGTTAGACATCGTTTGTGGTGCATATAACTGTCGTCTTGGCCTTACTGTAGCAG
>Ga0070725_10001609_pt1 | contig 12442 bp, 10 predicted proteins | sample tdDd002_FD_69781 | JGI IMG/M metagenome (GOLD analysis project Ga0070725, IMG submission 69781) | Marine sediment microbial communities from the Atlantic coast under amendment with organic carbon and nitrate - tdDd00.2 | ecosystem: Environmental > Aquatic > Marine > Coastal > Sediment | place... | reverse complement strand
ATTCTTTGATGGTGGCGCAGGGGCATGATGAACCAGTGGGACAGGCGAAAGTGACAATGGGATATCATTTGCCGTCAACCTATGTTGTTCACACAGTCGGTCCTAATAGATATACCATTGGTCTAGGTGGTGAAGATGAAATACGCCAAGGGCTGAGACACTGTTATCTTTCGATTTTGGAAGCCGTAGCCTCTTATGATGACATTAAGACACTGGTATTTTGCTCTATTTCTACAGGTGTATACGGAGTATCGATTGAAATGGCTTCAGAAATTGCACTGGAGACAATACAACAATATTTACAAAATGAAGACCATCATCTCGCAAAAGTCGTCATCAATGTCTTTAGTGAGGGGGACTATAATGTATACAAACATCAAGCTAAACAATTCAATAGTTGATGAAACATTTCCAGTAGAAAAAATCGCAGACCTCTTATCCACTGCTGATCAAGTCGTTATTGGCGCTGGTGCAGGACTCAGTGCGTCGGCTGGGCTAGATTATAATGATTTCTCTTATTTTCACCAAGCATATGAACCATTTTTTAAAAGAGGCTACAAAAATGTGTCTGATGCAATCAACCGACACTGGGACCTGAATGAACAAACAGCAAAACAGTACTGGGGATTTTGGGCCTACCATATCAATCATGCATTTTATCAACAGGCGCAACTAGAAACGTATCAATTGCTCTATGATATAATCGAATCAAAGGATTACTTTGTCATAACGACAAATACGGATGGTCAGTTTTTTAAGGGCTTGTACCGCCAAGACAAGATATTTGCCATGCAAGGGAGCTATGGATTGTTTCAATGTCAAAAGGGATGTCATGAGGAAAGTTATGACAGCAGACAATATATAGATGACATGCTTAAAAGCATTGATGAGGCATCCATGGAAATTAAGGAAGAATGCGTTCCAAGGTGTCCGGTTTGCAAGGGTTTACTTAGCCCGAATATTAGGATCGACAATCACTTTGTTGAAGGGGTGCATATGGTCCATTCAAAGAGCTACGCTGATTTTGTCGATCGTTCAGTTTTGTCAGGTGGTAGGATTGTTTTTCTTGAACTTGGCGTGGGATTTAATACACCCGAGGTTATTAGATATCCTTTTGAGCAAATGGTCGAGGTAATCAAACAAAGTACGCTCATTAGAGTAAATATCGACAAGTGGCCACTGTCAGATAAATTGGATGAAAAGGGCTATTTAGTTACGATGGACACCCATAGGTTTTTAGAAAAGTTAAAATAACAGATGATGAAAGTGTGGCGATTATCGTGAATAATAATGAAATTAATAAAATCCACTATAAAAACTCTAAAAGAGGGTTGGACTTCGAAATAGTCGATTTAAGAGTATTCATGTCAACTAGACCCCATACTTTGTTGAGTAAAGATTATCGTCTAACCTTTTGGGCAATTCTCTATATAGTGGAAGGTGAAGGCCATCACAGTATAGATTTTATTGAATATCCCTACAAAGCAGGGGATATTATTTTTATACAAAAGAATCAAGTGCATCATTTTGTAGTCAATGAGTCGGCTAAAGGCTATGTCATCCATATTAACGATCCATTTTTTTATGAAATGAAAGGTGTCAATAGCGAGATTTTTCACGAGTTTGCAGATGCGTCATTTGGTTCGCCAATCCTGACCGTAGATATATCAGGCGAGTGCACCAATCGACGTTTAATAGATCTCATTTATAAAGAATACCAACAACAATCTGAAAAGTTCAATGCTCAGTTGATTGCAACGCTTTTTCAAGGATTTATACTGTCTTTACATGGACAGGCACAACGGGATTTAAAAGGAAAAATGTCTAATGACTATGAACATTTCAAGGAGTTTAGACAATTGGTAGAAGAAAATTATACAACGATTAAAACTGTTGAAGAATATGCGTTAAAAATGAATTTAACGAAAAAAACCATCAACTGTGCAACGAGAAGTATTATCGATTCTTCAGCAAAGCAGTTTATTATAGATAGAATAATATTGGAAATAAAGAGGTACCTTACCCAAGGCGAATTGATGAATTACGAAATAGCGACTCTATTGGGCTTTGATGAGGCAGCGAACATGACCCGTTTTTTTAAACGGTATGTTGGCATGTCGCCCAAGAGTTTTAGAGAGAGCTTATAGAGAATAGCTGGGTTTAAAGCGAAGGAGGTGTTTAAATGGATAACATCATTAAAGATATATATGAGAAAATTGATAATGCTGATGCCATTGTCATTGGAGCTGGTTCTGGACTTTCGACAGCAGCAGGGCTAACATACTCAGGAGAACGTTTCGAAAAAATATTTGGCGCATTTATTGAAAAATACGATCTGACAGATATGTATTCATCTGGATTCTATCCTTTTAAGACTGAAGAGGAAAGATGGGCATACTGGAGTAAACATGTCTTTCACAATCGTTATGACGTAACGGCAGGTGAAGTGTATTTGAACTTACTTGAGCGGATAAAGGACAAAGAGTATTTTGTTCTGACGACCAATGTCGATCACCAGTTTTGGCTAGCTGGTTTTGATGACGAACGGGTATTTGCGACTCAGGGTGATTACGGTAAAATTCAGTGTGCGAAGCCATGTCATCAGAAAATATATGATAATGAAGAGATGATTAGAAAAATGGTACAGGTTGAGAAGGAGTGCAAAGTTCCATCTGATCTGATACCGAAGTGTCCAGTTTGCGGTGGCCCAATGGATATGCACCTGAGAAAGGATGACACCTTTGTCGAGGACGAAGCATGGCATGAAGCACATAAGAGATATCAGACATTTATAAAAACCCATCATCAAAAGGAGATAGTATTCTTGGAACTGGGTGTGGGGATGAATACCCCTGTCATCATCAAATATCCATTTTGGCGATTAACCGATCAATTGGAGCATGGATCTTATATCTGCATCAATCAAGGAGCCGCAAGAGGCCCTGAGCAAATAGCTGATAAAGCAATTTATTACAATGGTGATATTGGAGATGTGTTTTAGATAGGAAATTAATCATCATTTCAATAAACTCGATAGAGGATTGCGTCAAATTTTGGGTATGTTATAACTAGGAGCATTCTCTAACGTAAGGAGTTGATGAGATGGAAAAAAATATGTGGCAAGGTGTAGATCTTGATGCACTTGAACTTAACTCAGACAATGAAAAGATAGCTTATGATAAAAATGGACATGAAATTTATCATGAAGATTCAGATGGTTCATGGGAAAAATGGATTTATGACGCATATGGCAACGAAATCTATTTTGAATACTCTAATGGCGAACAGTATTGGGCTAAGACTGAGTATGATGAGAGGTGTAATCTGGTCAGTCACAAGGATTCTCTTGGCTTTTGGGAAAAACACCATTATGACGAAAGAGACAATCTAATCTATTATGAAGATTCTAACGGCTATTGGGAGAAAAGAGCATATGTTGATTCTCATAATATCTCATACGAGGATTCGAAGGGCTACTGGTCTAAGTCTGAATATGATGAGCGTGGAAATCTCATCAAATTCGAGGATTCAGAAGGAAAGAAAGAGGCGTATAAATACTCAGAAGACAATATCCGAATTACTACAATGGAAATTGAATAATGCTATTATAAGGCACACGAAAGTCGCAGTATATGATGAGGCGTATCTCGTCATATACTGCGACTTTTTTAGTAAGGACTATTTAAAACGATCCAAGACATTTTGTGGCACCTGATCGAAGTGGTCGAAGATCATATCGTATTGACCCCGTCCCTGTGTTTTGGATCTTAAATCAGTGGCATAACCAAATAGATTCGATAGTGGCACCGTTGCACGAATTAATTGATTGTCCATAAATTTTTCCATGTTTTCAATGGATCCATGACGCATGTTGATATCATTGATGATATCGCCTACGTAGGTTTCTGGAACTGTTATTTCAACTTTGAATACAGGTTCCAACATAATCGCATCGCCTTGTTTAAGAGCTTCAGTAAGGGCTATTGAGGAGGCCATTTTAAAAGCTGTCTCTGACGAATGCTCTTCATTAAAGGCGGCATCATATAGTTCGACATGAACATCCACAACCTCATATCCGCCGATGATTCCAGACTGGAGGGATTGTAGGATACCTTCTTCACAAGCATCAACATAGAGTTTTGGAAATTTCTTTGTGGTTAATGTGCTTGTAAATGTATGGCCAGCCCCACGTTCATTGGGACGCACCTTTAATTTGACGTGGGCAAATAGACCCTGCGCATCAACTTGTTTTGATAATTTATAGTCTATATCACTAGGGCTAGAAATGGTTTCTTTATACGTAACCTGGGGATTACCAACATTGACATTTACTTTATGTTCCTCTACCATTCGGTCCAAAAGGATTTCGAGATGTAGTTCCCCCATACCTGATATAATTGTTTGACCTGTTTCTGAATGAGTGAAGGTTTTAAACGTTGGATCCTCTTCCGACAATTTTTCAAGGGCGTTCATCATCTTATCAAGGTCTCCTGGCGTTTTCGGTTCCACAGCGACAGATATGACAGGAAGAGGAAATACCATTGATTCCAGTAAGATTGGTGCATTTTGATCACACAAAGTATCCCCTGTCGTAGAATGCTTGAGTCCAATGGTTGCGACGATATCTCCAGTGTAAACGATATCTATATCCTGACGTTTGTCTGCATGCATTAGTAGGATGCGGCTTAATTTCTCCTTTTTGCCTTTTGCTGCGTTAAGAACCGAACTGCCTACGTGAAGTGTACCTGAATAGACCCTGAAATAGACGAGTTTTCCTACAAAAGGATCTGTTGTAATTTTAAATATCAGTGCAGAAAAAGGTGCGGTGTCCTTTGCTTGTCGCGTTGCTTCATCTCCTTTAGGTGTATGACCGACTATTTCTGGTAGATCATTTGGTGATGGAAGATAGGCTACAATCGCATCCAACAGTGGTTGTATACCTTTATTCTTATAAGCAGCACCACAAAGAACGGGTACAACATTTCCAGATAAAGTGGCAGAACGAATTGCCAAGTTTAAGTTATCTATAGACAGTTCTTGATCCTCTAGATAGCACATCATTAAATCATCATCGAATTCTACAATTGTTTCTATCAAAAATTTTCTGTGTAATTTTGCTTGTTTCATATACTCGGAAGGAATCTCTCCAATTTCTATATCTTTTCCGTTGTCGCCAGTGTTGTAGATTGCTTTCATTTCAACCAGTGAGATTAAACCTTCAAAGTCGCCTTCGGCGCCAATGGGTAATTGAAGCGGCAGTGGGGTCGCTTTCAATCTCTCACGAATCATTTTTATAGAGCGTTTAAAGTCAGCGCCGATGATATCCATTTTATTGATGAACGCAATACGCGGCACATGATATCTGTTGGCTTGTTTCCAAACCGCTTCTGTTTGTGGTTCAACGCCACCTTTTGCGTCAAGTAATACAATAGCGCCGTCGAGTATACGTAAAGAGCGTTCCACTTCAACGGTAAAATCCACATGACCAGGGGTATCAATGATATTGATTTTCGTGTCATTCCATTCACATGTCGTCGCAGCAGAAGTAATGGTAATACCACGATCTTGCTCTTGTGTCATCCAATCCATAACGGCTGCACCATCGTGTACTTCACCTATTTTATAAGTTTGTCCAGAGTAATAAAGAATACGTTCTGTTGTAGTGGTTTTTCCGGCATCGATGTGGGCCATGATGCCAATATTTCTTGTGTTTTGAATACTGTGAGTTCTGGCCATAAGCGTTCTCCTTTGAATTATTTATTCTTTATATGCTTTTACCCAATTTTAACCGAATATATAATGGGTATAGTTTATTTAAGGAGAAATTTCATGAGAAAATACATAGACAAGGATTATATTTACAACAGAGATGGTGGCGCGTGCGTATTATGTGGACGTCAGTTAAGGCGAAACAATTTTTCTGTCGATCATTACTTTCCAAAGAGTGCAGGAGGCACATACGATGTTTTTAACTTAGTCAGTGCTTGTAAAAAGTGTAATCAGCGTAAGAAAAGCATGATACCGGTTGATTACGAAGCGGTAGCGATAAAGTTATTCAAAGAAGCGGTTAAGGATAAAAAGGTGATGTTAACCAATAATAAAATTTATTGCCACAGTAAATTATTGGAGTTGATAGAGCATGTTCAAGGTGTTACAACCGACAACGGTGTTGTGATTTTTAATAGTGCTGAGTTAATATTTTATGTAAGACAAAACAAAATTGTGCAGGTAAGACCTTTATAAATATTATGGAGGTCTTTTTTTTTATCTGCTGATGCGCCCTACTGGACGTGCTTAAGAGTCTAACGGCCATGATGGGCACTACAACTTAGTATACCCATGTCATAAAAATATTGATACTATAGAAGGTAGAGACGTATAAGGGGACACGATTATGAATATAAAAAAACGACAAGCTGCGATATTAAGAGATATCATATTAGAAAATGAAAAAGTAGATTATCTCTATTTAACCAGTAAGCACAGTGTTTCTGAACGAACCCTCAGAAATGATCTGAATGCAATCGATGATTATTTAGGTGCACAGCAAATTGCACCATTAAAACGATCGAAAAAAGACGGAATCAGTTTTGACGGCGAGTTACTAGAGCGGGATAAGGTGCTATGGGCGGTTAATGCAGAAGATCAGCAGACATATATATTAGATCAAGAGGAGCGGTTGGATTACCTCTTCTTTTTTCTGCTGCAAAAAGAAAGCCCGGTATCGGTGCAGGAAATAGCAGAGGATATCGAGTTTAGTAAAAATACGGTTGTAGAAGATGTAAAAAAGCTGGACGACTTATTAAAACCACATCAATGTCGTTTGATCAGAAAACGAAAAATTGGGATGTATCTTGAGGTCAACGAGTTTTATCGCCGTCAGCTGTATGTAGAGTTGTTACAAAAGAAATTTAATATAAATAAGTGGGATATTTCAGAAGGGACCATTAAAAGCGCTTACCCTCAGTTTATGAATTTGATACGTAAGGAATGGGGAGAACTGTTTAACCCAGAATCCTTGAAACTGTATTACCAGACGATAGAAGCCTTACAGGAATTATTAAAAAGAGTTTACACAGATACCAGTATGAATACAATAGCAGTTGTGATGAGTCTTAGTGCAATACGTCATGGTATGGGCAAGCGAGTGGAATTGCCCCCCTATCAATTGGAGACAATTAAACTCTCAAACGAGTATAAAATTTTAAATGAGTACGCTAAAGACACAGAGATAGCATTTCTGAAAGACGAGATGGAACAGGCTTACTTAAGTATGTATTTGTTGACGAATAAGATTTTTAAACAGGAGTCTGTCAACTTTTTTGATGATCGAGTGGCGAATTTGAAACAGACCATTGATCGCATGATTGTGATCATGGAACAAGATCAGCAGGTCGAGCTGTTGGCCTCTGAACGGGATAAACTTGCACGAGGTCTTCTGTTACATTTGGAACCAGCCGTGTATCGTATGCGGTATGGCATTCAAATTACCAACAAATTGCTGAGCGAAATTCAATTAAAGTTTTCAAAATATTATGATGCAGCCAGTAAAGCCTGTATGTACTTGTCACAGTCGTTGCACGTTATTGTGCCAGACGAGGAAATAGGATTTATCACCCTTCATTTCGGTGGTATTATGGAAGGCTACTTCAACAGGCAGCAAACAGATCGAACGCAAAGTCGCGCCATACTTGTATGTAACGCTGGAATGGCAACTGTTCGAATATTGGAAGCACGATTGAATGATGAATTTGAGGATTTAAATATTGTTGGCTATTACAGTTATGCTGGATATCAGCGCCAAAAATATTTAGAGGGTGATATCGTCGTTTCCACAATTCCTGTGGAAGATGGTCGGCTGCCGGTTATTGTCGTGAATCCATTGCTCGATGATAGAGATATTGAAAAACTCAACAAACACTTTAGGAAACGTCACCATATTCAAGAGAAAAAGGATGTGGACTTAAAAGCGATTATGAATGTCGTAGAGAAATACTGTACGATTATTTCGCCGGCCCACTTAAAAAAAGAACTTAAAAGCATTATTGATCCACAAATGGAGCGAACTGATTTGACCCTTTATGAAATGTTGTCTAAAGGAAGGGTTCTGTTAAACGCAGAAGTGGATAATTGGGAAGAGGCTATAGAAGTTGCTGCAGCGCCATTGATTAAGGATGGTTACATTACAGAGAATTATGAACAGGCCATGAAAAACAGCATTACCAAATTTAAAGCCTATAGTGTTATACGACCGTCCGTGGTCATTCCCCACGCAAAACCTGAGGATGGCATATTGGATGTAGGCCTTAGTATTGTGACACTGAAAAAAGGGGTGAATTTTGGTCACCTTCAGAACGATCCTGTACGATTCGTATTTATGTTGACGAATAAAGATGAAATTTCTCATCTGAGAGCGCTGAATATATTCATGCAGATTATCAGAAAACAAGAAAATGTTGATGCGTTACTGGCTATAAATGATTATAAATCCCTAGAAACCTGGGTCCGAAAATTTGAGGAGGGTATGCTATGAAGATATTAGTTGTATGTGGTATGGGACTTGGTAGCAGCCATTTTCTTATGATGGAAACAATTAAATTAATCAAACAGTACGAAATAAACGCGACGGTTGATAATTGTGATGTGTTCACGGCACAATCCACAGAGGCTGACGTTTTTATCGGCGCTGACTACATCGTTAGCCTAATTGAACAAGAAGGGGCCATCATAGGATTGGAAGACATATTAAGCAGCGAGGAGTTAGAAGCAAAATTGCTAAAGACACTGGAGGAAATGAATGGAGCTGTATAGTGATTTAATCAATAATATATTCAAACAGACATTCCTGATTATTTCCATCTATATTGCGCTGGGGTGTATTCTGCAAAAAAAGTCTTTTCAATTGACCTCTAGTTCGGTGATCAAAGGAGCTGTGGGTGTAACTCTAATTAGTATTGGTGGTGAAGTGATTTCGGAAGCACTGATGAGCTTAACCTATTTATTTCAACGAAGTTTTCAACTGATCGGTATTGTTGCTGGGAATGAGCGTTTGGCAGCCTACTCGGAAATAAAATTTGGCAGCACTTTATACAGTATTATGATCGTCGGCATGTTGGTGAATATACTGGTGGCTAAAACCAGTCGATTTAAATATATTTTCTTGACGGGTCATCAAATAATCTACATGTCTAGCGTCCTGGCCATTATCTTCACCTACTTAGGACTATCGACTGTCTGGTCGGTTGTTTGTGGTGGACTGCTTTTAGGCATATTGATGAGTGTTTTGCCAGCCCTGATTCAACCCTATACAAAAGAGATTACAGGCAAGGATAATGTGGCAGTAGGACACTTCAGCACCCTTGGATTTTACCTTTGTGCGAAGATCGGGGAAAGCTTGGCAATGTTTAAACCGAATAGAGAAGAGGAAAATCGTCATAAGCGTCCAAGTATTTTTGTCGACAACATGTTTGTGACGACATTCAGTATGATTATCATTTTTGTAGTATGCTCCATGCTTGCTGGGAAAGCCTATACAGAAGACATCACATTGAATACCCATTATATAGTATTTGCCATCAAACAAGCGTTGATATTTTCATCTGGCGTATTTATCATTTTAGCGGGTGTAAGAATGTTGGTACAGGAAATCATGACCTCCTTTAAAGGGATTGCTGATAAATTTGTACCTGATGCTATTCCTGCACTGGATAGTTCAATCTTGTTTCCACACCGTCAAGGTGCCATGCTTCTTGGATTTGTGTGTAGTTTGATCGGTGGATATATCGCTATGTTTCTTGCAGGTGGGTACAGTTTATATGTGGTTATTCCATCATCTACACTGTGCTTCTTTAGTGGTTCAGCAGCTGGCATCTATGGGCATCACAAAGGTGGCAAGCTTGGTGCAATTGTGTCAGCAACTACCTTTGGTATAGCTATCGGACTGTTGCCGCTGGTACTGCAGCCTGAAATGCGTAGTCTTGGTTTTTATAAAGTCGGCATGGGGGAATTTGACTTCACGGTTATCGCATATACCATCAAAATTCTATTTGAACAGGGCATTGCCGTTTTCTTTTGAAGCATTTTGGGCAATACAAATGCGTGTTTCCTTTATATAATCAAGGGGTAAGAAGTAATTAGTACGAAATAAGTACTCAAATTGAATAGGGGGAAACATAATGAAAAAGTTAGTTGCATTGTTACTAGTTTTAGTTTTATCACTAGGCATGTTTGCTGGTTGTTCACAACCTGCAGAAGAACCTGCTGAAACTACTGACACAGAAACAGCTGCACCTGCAGAGACTAAGAAGGATCTTAAATTAACAGTATACGCTGGTTTAATGGAAGATCACGCTCTTATGGCTGTAAAGGAATTCGAAAAGGCTACTGGCGTTAAGACTGAAATGGTTAGAATGAGCGGTGGCGAAATCTTTGCTAGAATTAAAGCAGAAAAAGAAAACCCATCGGCAAGTGTTTGGTACGGCGGTGGCGCATTAACATTTATTAATGCAGATAACGACGGATTATTAGAGCACTACGTTTCACCAGAAGCAGCAAATATTCCTGATCAATTCAAAGACGCTGATGGCGCTTGGACAGGTATCTACTCAGGTTACCTAGGAATTGAAGGAAACAAGCAATGGTTAGAGGAAAATGGTCTTGAATTACCTAAGACTTGGGATGACTTACTAAAGCCTGAATTCAAAGGCAATATCGTAATTGCACATCCTGGTTCTTCATCTACAGCTTACAACTTCTTAGCAACAATCGTTCAATTAAAGGGCGAAGAAGAAGGTTTTGAATACTTACAAAAGTTTAACGAGCAAGTACGTCAGTACACGAAGTCAGGTTCTGCACCTGGTAGAATGGCTGGTATGGGAGAAGCACCAATCGCGATTGGATTCTTACATGACGCTATAAAGTACCAAGAAGAAGGGTACAAGGATCTTATCTTCACAACTGCTGAAGAAGGAACTGGTTACGAAATCGGCGCTGTTGGTATCATCAAAGGTGGTCCAGATCAAGAAGCTGCTAAGATGTTCGTAGACTGGGCACTTACAAAAGAAGCTCAAGAACTTGGTAAAACAGTTGGGTCATACCAATTCTTAACAAACAAAAACGCGAACCCACCTGAGCAAGCAATGACATTAAAAGATACTGCATTAATCGATTATGACTTTGTTTGGGCAGGCGATAATAGAGGGGCATTCTTAGAAAAGTTCATGAACTTAACTAAGACAACTCCACCAACAGAATAGAATTGATAAAAGGTGTCTTTCTATGATGGAAGGCACCTTTCTTTTAGGGCACAAGTGATCTGCTTGTGCTAAGAGGGCAACCGGCCTCGGTGGGCGGTGCTACTTATCTAAAGCAAGTGTAGACTTGTTTAATAAAGTATGGTAGAAAGAGGCGCTAGTATGAGCAAACAGCAAAATGCAATAAAGGACCAAAAACTTTCGAAAATCCGATGGATTACGAAAGTAGAAACACTCAAAAACATTATAAAGGATCCAATTCTGTTGGCATCGATATTAACGATGTTAACTGTTGTGACAATGTTTATCGTATTCCCTTTAGCTAATATATTACGTGAAAGTTTCATTTATGAGAATCAAGTTTCTCTGCATCATTACAGTGAGATTTTTAGATTGGATTACAACAAAGAAATTATATTTAATACTCTTAGGCTTGGGGTTGTGGTAAGTATATTATCAACGATGATTGGTTTTTTATTTGCCTACGCAGCAGCATATGTTAAAATGGGCAACAAAAAATTATTAAGAGCCATTGCGATATTACCAATTATCTCCCCTCCATTTTTAATTGGTTTATCAGCAATTTTATTATTTGGTCGAGTAGGACTAATTACAAAAATGTTGCTGGGAATGAAAAATGCTGAAATTTATGGATTTCATGGACTTGTTCTCGTACAGGTTTTAACATTTTTCCCGGTGGCATACTTGTTACTTGTAGGATTACTGAAACAAATTGACCCGTCGGTTGAAGAAGCGGCGAGAGATTTAGGGGCTTCTAGATGGGAAGTGTTTAAGACGATTACACTACCACTAATGGTACCGGGGATTGCAAATGCCAGTTTACTGGTATTTATCCAGTCGGTAGCGGATTTCGGTAACCCGATGGTTATCGGTGGAAACTATACAACGATGGCCGTTCAGATTTATATGCAAGGAATCGGGAGTTTAGACATGAGTGGTGCAACGGCACTAGCAATTATGTTACTGGCGATTTCCATTACAGCATTCCTTGTACAGAAATTCTATATCGGTAAAAAGTCTTACATCACGGTAACAGGGAAGGTTTCAAGAGAAAGAGAATTGATTGACGATCCAAAGATTGTACGTCCATTACAAGCGGCAGTCGTAGCAATCAGTTTATTTGTAGCAATGATGTATATACTGATTCCAATCGGTACATTCATTAAACT
>Ga0070725_10001608_pt1 | contig 12447 bp, 12 predicted proteins | sample tdDd002_FD_69781 | JGI IMG/M metagenome (GOLD analysis project Ga0070725, IMG submission 69781) | Marine sediment microbial communities from the Atlantic coast under amendment with organic carbon and nitrate - tdDd00.2 | ecosystem: Environmental > Aquatic > Marine > Coastal > Sediment | place... | reverse complement strand
ACAGGTAAATGTTTTGCTGTAATGCAGTTACTAAAACGATTCATCTGCATTAACAAACTGCATCGCTTAAGAAGTCCTTAATCACTCACAGATTTAGATCGAGACACATCTTGATTCAGTACCAGTATAGGCGGCTTTGAAAAATAAGGAGTTATACCTGACCTAATAACTTTTACATCCTCAGTTCTCAGGCACTTTCATAGTTCTCAGCTACTTTCATTTAGTGCGTTACGCCAGACAAAGCAGATATTTTTTACGAGTGTTCAATTGTTGACCTCTATCACATTTGGTCGGTAAAAATCGCGCTAATTTAGACATAAACAAGATAAAAAAGGAGGGGATCACAACAATGTTTCCGGAATACAGAGAGCTCATCACCAAACTAAAGTCCGAAGATGCACACTTCCTGAAGAAGTTTAATAAACATAATGCGTTGGATGATGAAATTAAGGAGTTAGAGCAACATAGCTCCAGTGGCTTTACCAATGAGCTTCATGAGCTCAAGATAAAAAAGCTACATCTTAAGGAGGAGTTACACACGATTTTAAAGAACTCGCCACAACTAATTTAGCGTGCAGGAATAATACTAGATAAAAAAATGGGCAATTAAGCCCATTTTTCATATCTGTTTAACGAGATAAAGTATCTATCTACCTCAACGCCTTAATGAGTTCAGCACTGGAGTCGAAGGTGCTCACACTCATCACTTTTAAACCGTCTAACTTGATCAAGGTTGCCTGATCTTTTTCAGAAGGCAACAAACGCGTCGTTTCCCCCTCTCTGTCCAATGCCATGGAAAACGGCAGATCTTTCATTTGAGGAATAGCGACAAATTTAGCAATCAAGGAGGGCATACCACTGATGTCCGCGACGTAAACCAAATTATCCGATGCCTGCTTTTGCTCTGCAGTCAGCACCTCCAGTGCCTCCTTAATAATATCTCCGCCTTTCATATTGCGACTAAAAAGCAAGGTCCGGGTATCTTCAGAAACAGCGATTTTATTTTCAAACTGATCCAAAAGTTCTATCTGAGAAACCAGATCGCCTTCAACATAAGATGATGCCTGAGCAAAGCTGGTTAACAGAGTACAGAAAACGAATAACAGGGTTCGCATGCTTTTATTCCTAGCTAGGTCTTGAGTTCATTAAACATTAACTTAGTCCGCTTAAAACCACATTAAAATTATGGACAATTCATGATCCTCTTCACGCAGAATCGACCTCGAGAAATAAACTTAAAAATCAGCCCTGAAAATGCAACAATTTTGCTACCAAAGTAGCTAAAATTCAGTAAGCTATTCACTATAAAAATGATGTTATTTAAAGGCCGATACCATGAAGGAAGATCAACTCGCACAAGAGCTTGAGCAACTGCAAAATGTCTACACACTGATCACTGAGTTTCTGGTTCAATACAGTTTTCGCCTTGTGGGTGCGCTACTGATCTTTCTTCTCGGACTATGGCTCGCCTCCAAGGTCGCGAAACTGGTCACGAGACAGTTCGAAAAACACAATATCGACATCACCCTAAGCAACTTTGTCAGCAACTTAGTACGGATTATTATTGTTGCCATGGTCGCCATCATTGCACTGGGAAAACTGGGGATAAGCGTCACACCTATGATTGCAGCCATTGGTGCGGCCTCATTGGGTGCAGGGCTCGCGATTCAGGGGATGCTCTCTAACTATGCCGCCGGTATCACCATCATAGTTACTCGCCCTTTTATTATCGGTAATACCATCACAGTCAAAGAGGTCACAGGTGTCGTGCAGGATATCCATCTGGGTCTGACGGTGCTGACCAACGAGGAGGGGGAGCAGATCAGCATCCCTAACAAGCATATTGTTGGAGAGATACTACACAACTCCTTTGCGAATAAGCTGGTAGAGACAAAATTCAACATTAACTATCAGTCGGATCCTGAGGAGGTGGTAGCCCTGGCCACTCAAGTACTGGCCGAGAGCCAGCAGGTCAATCAGGACAAGCCACCTCATATCGGTATAAATGGTTTTAACACTGTCGGCATCGAGATAGGTATTCGATATTGGGTACCCACCCAAAGCTATTACCAAAATAAATACCAAACTAACTTAGCGATATATAAGGCGTTACATACGGCAGGAATCGAGATCCCATGCCCGGTCAGAGAAGTTCATATAGAGAGATAACTTACTTAGTTCTGTCAATGTGACCTAAATCTTGCTCTAAAGAGGTCAGAGCAAGATTTAACAACAAGGACTAGAGCCCCCGCTGCCACTCTTGCCTTAAGCCGCTCGACTGCGGCTTAGTCATGGCCTGTTCTACTTGAGCTATTAACTTGTCCTTGTCTTTACCTAAAGTCCCTTTCAAAACGAGGTAATTTGAAGCGTGGTCCGAGCGAAAAATCGTTTTATCCAGTTCGAGGTGCTTCAACAGGGTGTGCATCTCGACGAATAAACCATGTTGGTCCGGCAGCTGAAAATTCCCGTCGAAGCTTTTATCCATGCGTTCCGTCCCCATAGGCAAGGTTACCACCAAGGTAGAGAGATACTCCGGCTGAGCGGCGTTCATTAATTTAGCCGAGTTGATGGCGTGTTGCTGCGATAAGCCAGTGCCGCCGAGTCCATTTAAAATCATCACCGAAGATTTGATGCCTGCCGCTTTTATCTTTTTCAGTGCGACCAGTGACGAGTCAAAACTTTCGCCTTTTTCGATACGGCGCAGCACTTCATCATCACCACTCTCGCAACCAATATACAGCAGTGATAAACCAAGCTCCTTCAGTCTGGTCAACTCCTCAACCGTCTTATTCTTAAGGTTTCTTGGCAGACAGTAGCTACTGATCCGGGTGACGCCGGGCAGGTGCTCACGGATCAATAAACAGATCGCTTCCAGTCTGTCAAAGGGCAGGCTCATCGCATCCCCATCGGCGAGAAACACCCGATGAACCGCGCCACCAGTTTCTGCAACCGCAATAATATCCGCAGCAATCTTATCCAGCTTTTGCGCCCTGAAGCGTTTCTGCGGCGCGGTATACATGTCGCAAAAGGCACAACGATTCCAACTGCAACCGTTAGTCACCTGCAGGATAAGTGACTTCCATTCCGATGGGGGACGAAACAAAGGCTCAATATAATTCAAAGGCTGACACTCCTTAATATCCCTAATAAAGGGCAAGCTATAATCTGCACCATACATTCACAGCCGTAAACATAGTGGTTTCAAATTGGCTCAAAGGTTAACACTCACTAATAAAGAAAAAAACGATGAATTGTGAACCAAGTCTCATGTTTTAAAATCAACTACTCATAAATAGATAGGTTTTGATCTAGTGCAATTTTCATTCAATTTTTTTTGCTAAAGTGCACCCATTCAGAGTTTGTAACACTTTGGCAAACTCACGCTTCCCATCTGGGAAGTGAAGAAAACAGGCGCATCGGCCTACATACGTAAAGAATAATAATTATGCAAATAGCACAACAACTGAAAGACAGAAGAGGGACAGATCTGCATCATGACGTTCATTGGGACTCTATGACCGCAGAGCAGAAAATTGCCCTCTATAACCTGCACCGATTTGGTTATCGGCTGTTGTTTGTTCGCCATATGCATTCAGGACCTTTGGCTGTGATCTCTCAACAAAATCATCTGGCGACGATAAGTCCCCATGGTGAAGTTGATTACAGGACAGATATCCAACTAAGGGACTAAAACTTCAACGAATTCGTTGAGTTATTCCTCAAAAAGGAGCGCTAAAAAGTGCTCCTTTTATTTATTCAGCTTACACAGCAACATATCCAGATGCGGGATCCCATCTTCCAGATAGACTTCGGAGACCGGCTCAAAACCCAGCTTTTGATAAAATCCCTTGAGGTATTCCTGACCCCCTAACTGAATATTTTGATCGGGCCAGTAACTCTCTGTCAGCCTGATGGCTTGTGTCATCAATGAATGTGCAACTCCACCTCCTCTGGCCTGCTCTGCTACAACCACACGCCCGATGCTGGCATCGGCATAGCTGACTCCGGGTGCGAGTAATCGAGCATAAGCCACGATCACCCCCGCATCATTTCGCCCAAGCAGGTGACGGGTTTCACTATGGCGGTCCTTTTCATCTAATTCAGGGTAGGGGCAGTTTTGTTCAACCACAAAAATATCGACCCTAAGCTTTAATGACTCATACAGTTCATCTAGCGAAAGCTCATTAAATGTCAGAACGCTCCACCGCATACCTTCTCCCCTATTAAACAATTTAAGAGTATAAAAAAATCAGTGTAACACCACTATGGCAAAAGAGGGATCCGCAGCGCTTACGATGAGCAGACAAGCGGCAGTTACACTGATATTAATCACCTAATTATTCGCTTTGTTTTCTTATTGAGAGCACGGCGACTACGGCGATGAGCAATAAGCATGAGATAATAAAGAAAACATCATTGTAGGCACTGATATAGGCCTGCTGCGTCATTGTCTGCCCCAAAAGCGCATTAGCCTGCGCCGCAGCGGTAACAGGGTCGGACCCCGCCTGAGTGAAAACATTAGCCGTCTGCATCAGATAACCATTGGCTATCGGACTCACGGCCGGCAAGGTCTCTTTAATATGAGCCAGATGTTCTCTGGAGAGGTTATCGGTCAAGGTAGACACCAAGGCGATACCAAAAGCTCCCCCTAAATTACGCATCACATTGAGTACCGTCGAAGCCGAAGCATTTTCATGGGGCTTGATATGCATGGTCGCGATAATACCGATAGGCACAAGAATGAACGGCTGACCCAAAGCACGGACAATTTGTGATGCAATCATCTGCTCACCTGCATAGTCGGCGGTCATATGGCTGTTCATGTAATAGCTCAAGGAAAACATCAAGAAGCCAAACGCCGCCAGATAACGGCCATCGAAGCGCTCTACCAATTTCGGCACAAGGGGCAACACCAGTAGCTGCGGAAACCCCATCCACATAATCACCTCACCAATTTCCAGCGGACTATAATCATGGATCTGTGACAAGTAGAGAGGGATCATATAGATAGCACCAAACAGTGCCATCCCTAATAAAAAATAGGCCACGGTCGAGATAGCAAAATCTCTCTGCCCCAGCAACCTTAGATTGACCAGAGGCTCACTCTTTTTTAGCTGAATATAGATAAACAAGGCTATGTTTATCACGGCAATAATCGATAGATATTGAATCAGTTCAGAGCCAAACCAATCTTTACGGTTGCCCTCTTCGAGCACCACCTCTAAGCAGCCCATCCCAATGGCCATGGTGATGATACCGGACAGGTCCACATTCTTTAACTTTTCCCAAATAACGCCCTTTCTCTCTAAGCCATAGGCCAGCATAGCCATGACGATTAGCCCTGGTGGAACATTGATGTAAAACAGGTAATGCCAACTAAACTGCTCGGTTAACCAGCCTCCTAACGTGGGCCCTATAGAGGGAGCAAAAGTGGCCGTAATGCCAAACAACGCCATCCCCACGGCACGCTTTTCATCGGGAAGAAATTCGAGTATTAAACGAAATGCCAAGGGAATAAGTGCGCCACCGAAGAACCCCTGCATCGCGCGAAACGCGATCATCGACTCCAGGTTCCATGAGATTGAACATAACAATGAAGCGAAGATGAAGGCCGACGTCGTCCATAGCAAGTAACGGCGCACCGACAAGCCCTGACTTAACCACCCGGACAGAGGAATAGCTATCATCTCTGCGACCAGATAAGCCGTCGCTATCCATGAGCCCTCTTCCAGAGTCGCGCCTAAGCTCCCCTGTATCTCTTTCATCGATGCATTGGTGATCTGAATATCCAAGATCGCCATGAATGCACCAATCAGGCCTCCAATTACCGCTATCCAAGCCCGGCGACTACCACGTTCATAACCCTGTGGTCTTGCCTCAGTAGAGAGACTAACATCGCGATTCACTTCCGCATTAGCGATAGCACTCACCTGTTAATGACCTGTGTTGGCAGCAAGTGCGTTATCTAATAGCAAGGTCGTGGTATCGACCTTCACGATGGCACTCAAGCCAGGAACGAGCCTCTCTCTCTCCTCACCGAGTTCCAGACGGATCCTCACCGGAATACGCTGAACGATCTTGGTAAAATTCCCCGTCGCATTTTCGGCGGGTAACAGACTAAATTTGGCACCGGATGCCGGTGAAAGGCTATCGATAACACCTGTAAAGGTTTTGTCGGGAAACGCATCGAGATTAACCTGAACCGACTGGCCGGGCTGCATATGCTGGATCTGGGTCTCTTTGAAGTTGGCCGTGATCCAAACAGCCCCATCCGGTACCAAACTGTAAAGTGCCTGCCCGGGTTGAACGTATTGCCCCTTCATGGCTCCGCGCTTACCTATCACGCCAGAAAACGGCGCCCTGACTTGTGTATCTGCTAACTGAATTCTGGCAAGCTCTAACCCTGCCCCCGCCTTCACGACATTCGCATCGGCCTGTAATAGTTGCGCATTAAATACTGCAAGCTCCCGTTGCTTTGCAACCAGGGCCGCATTAGCCTCATCAAGATGTGCTACAGACGACTCGAAACTCGCCTGCATCTGATCTACGTCATCTTGAGAGCTGTAATTTTTCACCTTTAACTTCTTCGAACGGCTCAGCTGTTGCTCCGCCCGCAACCGATCCGACCCGGCCGCAGCAACCCCAGCCTGAGCCTGAGAGATCAGCGCATGTTGCAGCTCGACTTTAGCGGAGAGTGTTTGCAATTCAGCCTGTGAACTATCGAGTTCAGCCTGACTCTGGGCTAACTTAGCCTCATATTGGTTATCTTCTAACTGAGCCAATAACTGACCGGCTTTGACATGCTGGTTATCTGTGATGTCTGTCATCACGACATAGCCGGGCACCTTGACGCTGATATGGGAGATATCCGCTTCCACATAGGCATTATCGGTCGACTCGAAGAAACGAACCTGCGTCCACCAGTAATAAGCGCCACCAGCAAAGGCTGCAAATATCAGTGGCACCACAATGAATAATTTACTCTTGGACATACATGACTCCTTGATTAGAGCCCTATAGTCTACTACTGTCTCCTTTAGTTTATTAGATAGTTTAAAATCAACCTACTGTTTCACAGGTGTAACAATCATGGATCTTAATCGTGTTCAGATGTTTGCTCAGGTCGTCGAACAGGGCAGTTTTACCGGAGCAGCAAAAGCCTTAGGATTAACTAAAGCAACGGTTAGCCGAAAAATTGCCGAGTTAGAGGCCGATGCCGGTGTGCAACTCCTGTTTCGTACCACAAGGTCGCTAAAACTCACCGAAGCGGGTTCGGCCTATTACAATCGTGTTCATCAAATTCTTATCGATCTAAAAAATGCCGAGGATCAACTCAGTGCCAGTCAGCAGTTGATCAAGGGAAAACTGAAAATTGTCTGCCCTATCGAAATGGGTCAGCTTTTTTTTGGCAGGATCTTCGCGAGATTTTTAAAACAATATCCGGATATCTCCATCGAAGCAGAGCTGAGTAACCGCAAGGTAGATGTCATCGAAGAGGGAATAGATGTCCTGTTTCAAATCACCAGCAGCTCCGATACCCGCCTGCAGACATACTCACTGCTCAATACCAGCAAGACCTTAATGGCGAGCCCCGAGTATCTGGCACAATACGGCACACCGCAGACCCCACAAGACCTCAACAAACATAGGGCGGTCAAGCTAGAGTCGGCACACATTGACGGCAGCTGGACCCTCTTTGATGGGAAGGAGTGGGTCACTGTCGAACCAGAAGCTCAGCTCGCGGTAAATAATGTCACCCTCGCCAGAGAGGCTGCGATAGAGGGCTTAGGGATCACCTCGGTGCCAACCTTGATAGCCCAGCAAGCCATTGATGAAAGCCTGCTCATTCCGCTTCTGGAAGATTTCCCCATGGCACAGACAAAGATCACCATGAGCCTACCCCAGCGCGCTTACCTGCCCAGAAAGTATCGTGTCTTTATCGAGTTTATCTATCGGACGATGAGCGAAAATCCCGATAATCATCTGCTGGAAATCCCTGACTTTGTCTCGTTAGAGTGAGTTTTTCGGGCTTAAAATCAAAGATTCTTAAATTAAAAAGCTCATCCCTGCAAAAATAATGATAAAGCTGCTAACATTGCAGGCAATTTTTTAAGCTTAATGAGATAGAGCAAGATGGGAAGAGCATACCAGAACAAGAAAGAATCCATGGCTAAAACGGCTGGTCAGAAAACCAGAATATATTCTCGCTATGGTAAAGAGATATACGTTTGCGCTAAAAATGGTGGTTTCGATCCTGACGGCAACCTCCCGCTACGCCAGTTGATCGCCAAGGCTAAGAAAGATCAGGTACCGGCTCACGTTATCGAACGTGCTATCGAAAAAGCCAAGGGTGGCGGTGGTGAAGATTATGAAACAGCACGTTACGAAGGCTTTGGTCCTGGTGGCTGCATGGTCATTGTCGATTGCCTAACCGACAACGTCAAACGCACCTTTACAGAAGTACGTCAGGCATTCGTAAAGAATGATGCCAAACTGGGTGGCCCGGGCACCGCCGGTCATATGTTCGATCATCAAGCCATTTTCGTTTTCAAAGGTGAAGATGAAGAAGAAGTGCTTGAGATGTTGATGATGGCCGATGTTGACGTGACAGATGTCGAAGTCGAAGATGGCATGATCAGTGTTTATGCGCCTAATACCGAGTTTTACAAGACTAAGACAGCATTGAACGAAGCTATGCCTGAAGTCGAATTCGTGGTTGAAGAGATCACCTTCGTTCCACAAACTATGACTGACATTAACGATCCTGAAGTGATCGAGCAGTTAGAGAAATTCCTGGCGGCCCTGGAAAATTGTGATGATGTGCAAAACGTCTACCACAACGCTGAGTTTGCACAAGAGTAAACTCGATAACTAAATCAATAAAGCTCAGCCGCAATATGAAGCATTGCAGCTGAGCTTTTTTATTGCATAAATTTCCCCACCATTTAATATTTCCACAATCAGCAGTAACAAAATAATGACCAGCAATCTCAAGCTGAAAGCCTGATACACAGTGAGATTAGGCTTTAATCAAGTTAAAGATTTTTTACCGCAAGCCCTTCACTTGTTGAGTTCAATAACATTCAACGATAAAGACACGCATTAGGTGGACTTTTACCTCAGCGTTCCTATCATTATATGAGAGGGATTTATCATGCTAATGGATGAGAGTACCGATTTGCAGACATCAAAAATAACAACAACTGCTCTGCAGCTTTTAATGTTCTAAAACTCAATAGGTAACCTATGAAACATACTAAGACAATACTCGCTGTAACCCTGACGAGTTTGCTTACAGCATGTGGGGGCAGCGATGATAACTCGACCCCGCCTCTCCCTGAATCCGGTGTCTTTAACCTGGGTGTGTCGGATAACCCCGCCGATGCAAAAATAGTTAACATCGCATTTAAGCAAGTCGTCCTGAAGAATGATGAAGGTTCTATCTCATTTGATGCCATAGAGGGGGGTGGACTCAAGCATATCGATCTGCTTACGGTACAAGGAGCCGAGGTCGCAACACTCATCAGTGGTGAATCGGTTCCGGTAGGTGAGTACCAGATGTGTATCTATATGCAGAAGAATGAAACTGCAGATGAAAACAGTTCTTATGTTCAGACCGCCGATGGCACCGCCGGACTTACCACCAACAGCAACGGCTCCTGTGGCGGCGTTGGCGCCGAAGATGAGGACACGGGTCGGCTGTTCTTAAATAAAACCTTTACCATCGAAGAGGGAAGCAATACCTTCGTTGCCGAGTTCAATCTGGCCAAAGGCCTGCAGGCCCCTCACGGTAATAAAGATTACTGGACATTGAAACCCACATCTGTGCAGTTGGTCAATGCCGCTGAGATAGGCGGGATTTCCGGGCAGATAAGCTCTGCTACTTTCTCTGACTGTCAGTCAGCAGCTGTCGATTTAGGCCTGCCAGATGAATATAGTCCGGCGGTTTACCTCTACCCGATAAATACAGCATTGATTAACATGGCCGACTTCAGAGCAGAAAATGAGCCTTACCTGCAGACCGAGGTCGCTCCCCTTGCTTCTGCGAGAGTTAATCCCATTCTGGACGCTGACGAGAATGAGATAGGTCAGGGATATGAGTTTGGCTTCCTCGATGCAGGCATGTATAGCTTAGGCTATACCTGTGTCGCTCAACAAGATGACTCAGATGAGAATGACATAGATAAGATCCCCCCCTTCTTTTTCAATGCCGATGAGCAGCTGGTTGAAGTAACACTAGGAGAAACCATCACGCGTCACTTCCCTGAAACATTTGACCCGGAGGCTTAATAAAAGGTTTAAGCCGGGATTAAGCTAAACACAAATAAGGCACTCGATTGAGTGCCTTATCTATTTATTGGGATGAATATCAGGCCTACTTGGTCGCCACCCGTTCTCCCGGATTTTTCAGCCCAGTGCCTTTAAGGTAGGTATCTAAAAACTTCACATAGGCTTCCGATGCAGTAATACGGTTATTTTTCTTACTAAAACCATGCCCCTCGTCATCGAATACCACATATTCCACCGGCACCCCATTTTGCTTAACCTTTTCCACCAACTCATCACTCTCGATTTTAAGTACACGAGGATCATTAGCCCCCTGGATCACCATCAAGGGCTTAGTGATATTTTGGGCGTGAAACAGGGGAGAAATGGCCCTGTGACGATCAGCATCTGTCGCCGGATCGCCCATTTCATCGTAAAGTGCTTTCTTAAATGACTCCCACCAAGGTGGAATCGACTCGAGCGTACGCACCCAGTTGGTGACACCGAAGATATCGATACCCACCTTAAACTCCTCCGGCTCGAAGGCTAAAGCAGCGGCTGTCATGTAGCCACCATAACTCCCGCCCATGATGCCAATCTTATCTGCATCGACCCAATCTAATCCTTGGAGATACTTTTTCCCGTAGACGATATCTTGCAGATCGTTCTCACCATGATTTTTATCATCAAGATGGAAGAAGGTTTTACCGTAACCTGAACTGCCACGATTATTGACCGCAAATACCGCGTAGCCATGATTCACCAGGTGTTGGCGCATCGCGCTGTATCCGGTGCGGCTCTGACCACCGGGTCCACCATGAACAAATACAACGGCTGGGCGCTTATTCTCTACGCTCGCTCCCTTAGGCTTAAACAGTAAACCCGGCACTTCTAATCCATCGAAGCTGTTGAAGCGTACCACTTCACTCGCGACTAAGTCTTGAGGGCTAATCTTAGGGTTCAGTGCTTGAGTAAGCTGCCTTGCCGAGCCGCTGTCCATCTTCCAGACAAACAGATTAGAGGGTGAGGTATCTGAATTGATATAGAATGACAGAGTCTTTTCATCTTTAGAGAAATTGACACTGCGCAGGTCGCCAGCCGGCAATTTAGGTAGGCTCACCTGCTCGCCCGATTCGGTATCTAAGATGCTGATCCGGGTGCTGGCATCGGCATTGACGCCACTGACACGATATCTTCCCGATTCAGAGAAGTAGACAAAGCTGACATTCCAATCATCTTTCACCGCTAAAGCATGATCGTCACTGGCGATATTGTATTGCCAAACCTGTGAAAACTCCCCCTTGGCATCGGTGCTGTAATACAGGGACTTACTGTCGGAAGAGAAGGTCATAGGGCTGTAATTAGCCGGGTCTTGATGCTCACTGATCAGCGTTGGCTTTTGGGTTCGTGTTCTGAAATCCAACAGGTATGTATCGCTATCCCTGTTGGTATGTGTTTTCGCTAATGACAGGAAATGCCCATCCGGTGACACTTCCGATATATCGAAACCCTGCTCATTTTTAAAGACTAAAGTGCGCATATATGTTTTTGCATCATAACGGTAGAGATCCATAAACTTAGGATCCCGCTCGTTAGTGGTCGCATAAAAGAACTCGCCATCATTGGTAAAATTGACGAAGTTAGCACGGGTATTTTCACTGTTTGTCAGGTCCGTGATAGTTCCATCTATCTCACGGACAAACAGGTGATAGAGCTCATTTCCGCCCTCATCCTGAGTCAGCAATACGCGATCATCATTAGGAAACCAGGATATCGGATAAGTGGTGTCTTTAAAGTTGGTCAGAGCCACTTTATCACCGGAGGCAACATCCATCTTATAAAGATTAAAGATCCCGGTTTCATCGGATCCCATCAAGATGGAACGCCCATCTGCCGAAAAGGAGGAACCAAAATAGGTTGTGGTTTCGAAGAAGGTCTTAGCATCATATTTCTGTACTGATGTCTGCACTGCCGATGGCTCATTAGCCACAAGTTCATTCGAGTTTTTAGCTGTATTTGAACAAGCTGTTAGACCTAAACCTAAGGTTACGGCTAGCGCTAGCGCACTAAGGTGAAGAGACGTTTTCATATTTCCCTCTTTAATTATCCCAAATATTTGGTTAGTCAAAAATCCATATACTTCACATCATAAATAACCCTGACAATCCTCAATCAGGACTA